>ERZ887851.168-NODE-168-length-64981-cov-7.365401_pt1 | contig 64981 bp, 56 predicted proteins | sample MGYA00521100_ERZ887851 | MGnify/ENA primary metagenome ERZ887851 (study PRJEB32303, sample SAMEA104408602) | aquatic metagenome | biome: Brackish water; feature: Pelagic; material: water | place: Baltic Sea | collected 2014-06-06T16:11:00 | depth 11,444 m ... | reverse complement strand
ACGGCGGGCGCGGGCTTTGGTGACTCGCACACGGCTAGTGGCGCACGGCTAGTGGTATGTTCTTGTGCCGCTCGTTGCTCTATTGGTCATCATGTGCGGCTAAAGCGGCCCACCCAATCTCTTCAGGGTAAGGCGTAGCTGACGCTCAAGCAGGTCATCCCAAGGGCTCAGGAACTCTTCCAGAATGGCGTAATCGCCCAGTTCGCTGTCCCGTTGTTCCAGCCGGCTACTCACATCGATATCCTCGCAGACCCCCGGAGAAAGCATCACTTGGGGCGGCATGCTGGAGCAGAGCGTTTGTAGCTCATCCAGTGTGGACTGAATATACAAGCCTGGGTAAATATCTGTTTCATCGCCACGCCCCAGTTCGCTTTGGGCAACCGCCATGGACATGTTCATGGACAAGCTCATCTTCTTTTCCAGCGCCTTGCTGACGCTGCGCACCAGCCAGGCGCAGCTGGCGGCCCGAAAGGCCGCGCTGCCACCGCTGCTGTTGCCGCTGAAAAAAACCGCCAGGCCAAACTGTCGCACAACCTGCAGATGGCCGCCGTAGAATCCGGCGGCCGCATAGACAATCTGGTGCAGACGGTCGGTGTAACGGTGCAGTGAGGTTTCATCCAGGGTGTCGAGGTAAGCGGACAGGCTGATGAGGTGAAGATACAGTACCGCTGTATCCCGGTAATTGGCTTCGTTAGGGCCACTGCCGGTGCGCGCACGTAGCAAGTCCATGGGTAGCGCATCGACATGATATTGCAGTTGTAGCAGCTCGTTTGCTGGCAGCGGGGCGCGGCCAGAGTCATCCAAGGTGATGGTATGCGCTTGCCTTTGCAGGCGGTTGGCGAGCAGCTGTTGAGTCGCTTTGCGCGCCATTGCGTAAACGAAAAGGCTGAGCACGATGGACAGCCCAAACAGGCTTAGCAAGAAACGCATACGGGCAGTTTCCGCCACATCTGTGCTCAGGGTCAGAACCACCTCGCCCGCTACATCGGGGCCAATCAGCACTGGGGCCTGGTACTCCGTGAGATGCTCACCGTCAACGTTGCCGGCTTCGCCGAGAGCGCGGCCCTCAACGTCGAATATGGCTACTTTGCCGGCAGAGGAGGATTCCACAAAGCGGTGCAGGGACGCGGCGACATTGAGCAGGTCGCCGGTTTCCAGCGCAACGCCGATACGCCGTGCAATTTGCTGGGCCAGTGCATCGCCGAACTCGGCTTGTTGCACTTTCTGCATGTGGCGGCTGGAGGTGGCGGCCAGCGCAACCAGCGCCAAGCTGATGAGCAGGCAGGCAAGCCCTGCTATGACCGCCAGCTGGTGGCTAAGGCTTGCGTCGCGGAATCGTTTGCTCACGCCGGTGGGCTTCCCTGTGAATGAAGCGGGGAGTATAAACCAAGCATGCACTGGCCGCGCGCAACGGTTTCGCCGTAACCAGCGCAAGGTTAGAATAAAGTACCTTATAGCCGCCGGGCCCCCCGACCGTGAATGACATCGTCCTGATCACCCTTTCCGGTGCCGATAAGCCGGGGATTACCGCCGGGGTTTCCGGGTTGCTAGCCGAGCATGCGGTAAATGTGCTGGACATTGGCCAGGCGGTTATTCATGCCACCTTGTCCATGGGGCTGTTGCTGGAAATTCCCGCTGGCGTGCCGCGGGTAGATATTGAGCGGGCCTTGCAGAGTTTTGCGGCAAGCCAGCAGTTGCAGCTGCGCTGGGAACAGGTCAGCGCAAGCAGCTACAGCGATTGGGTGGCGGCTCAGGGGCGCGCTCGCTATATCACCACGCTGCTGGCACGCAAAATTACCGCCGATCAGCTGGCTCGGGTAAGTGCTGTATTCTCCCGCCATGGCTTGGGAATCGACGGTATCTCACGTCTTTCTGGTCGCATTCCCTTAGGCGCGTTGCCGCCACTGAGCAAGGCCTGCGTGGAGTTCTCCCTGCGTGGCACGGTGCCGAATGTGGCGGCTTTTCGGCGCGAGCTGTTGGAGGTGGCCAGCGCACTGGAGGTCGATCTGGCTTTTCAGGAGGACAATATGTACCGCCGTAACCGCCGTTTGGTGGCCTTTGACATGGACTCAACCCTCATTGAGGCCGAGGTTATCGATGAATTAGCGCGGCTGGCGGGCGTAGGCGAGCAAGTCAGTGCGATTACCGACCGCGCGATGCGCGGCGAACTTGATTTTGCCGCCAGTTTTCGCGAGCGGGTAGCCCTGCTCAAGGGTTTACCTGAATCAGCGTTGCTGGAGGTTGCGGCAAACCTGCGTATCACCGAGGGCGCCCGGCACCTCATTGCCACGCTGCGTACGCTGGGCTATAAAACGGCCATACTCTCCGGTGGGTTCACTTACTTTGCTCAGTGGTTGCAGCGGCAGCTCGGCATTGACTACGTGCACGCCAACGAACTGGACATTGCTCATGGTGTGGTGACCGGCAGCGTGAGTGGAATCATCGTGGACGGTGAGCGCAAAGCAGCGTTGCTGCGCCAGCTTGCGGCTCGAGAGGGCATCGACCTGCAGCAGGTGATTGCCGTCGGTGATGGTGCCAACGACCTGCCAATGCTCAGCATTGCCGGCTTGGGCGTTGCCTTTCGCGCCAAGCCCCTGGTGCAACAGTCCGCGGAGCAATCGATATCAACCCTTGGCCTTGATGCAATATTGTATCTGCTGGGCATTTCTGACCGCTATCAGCCGGGCCCTGAACTAGATCTCCGACCAGATGGATTGGAACGGTGATGCCGGCAACCCGCGGTCTTCTTTAACCCCGGTTTCCGGCCGCGCGGCCGCTTTCCTGAATTCGAACTGGCTATAGGTGCCGGTGGCGGCAACCAGCCGCTGCAGGCAAATGTTGCGTGTCTCGCCATAGCGCAGCAGGGTTAGCCCCTGGCCCTCGCGAAAGCCACTGTGCGGAGTGACTAGCGTAGGTGGCTGTGCGACCAGTTTGATTTCCGGCAGTAGCAGTACTCGAATAGGCTCCGACAGCCCACTTTCAGCGTGAATCCGAGCGCCCCACGGTTCTGCCCCGGGGCTCAGCAGCTCCACGCCCATCAGTGTACTTTTGCCCTCCAGCTGGCTCACCCAGCGAATAGTCGCGAGTACCCAGTGCGGATTATCTTTCTCGCGAACGCACAGCAAGTCTCCGCTGCGGATGACGCCGGGTGGGCTGGCTTCCCATGCCAGGCAATAGCCCCCCGGGCTGGCGTTGATGCATTTGACGCGGTATTCGCGGAACCGGGTAGTATCTTGCAGGTGCCCGGTATCGTCTTCTTTCAGCAGTTTGGCTCGTATATCGGCATCGACGTTAATGCCCTGGCCTGCGGCGGGCTCATCCGGCAGCGCTTGTTCTTCACCGCTGAAAATATCGTCAGGTGAGGCTTCTACCCAAGGGTCGCGACGCTTCTGTTCCACCAGGAACGGGTTGATGGCAATGCGCTTGCCGGCCGGTGGTTGGTAGCCTTTGCCGTGTAAAACCTCGTCGAAGTTTTGCTTGCCGGCTGAAAAGTAATGAGCATTACTCAGCCCCAGCGTTACTTGCAGGTTTTGCTGTGCGGGGGTGCGATTGAAATTACGCATACTGACCGAGGACAAAGCCTCAATCACGTGCAGAAGCGTGTGGTGGTGCAGCCGGACATCCTTGTCGAATACTACATCTCTGCGACCGTGGTCTTCAGATTCTGCGGCGATTGCTCGCAGGTGTACAACCAGCGCCGCCGTATCGACAAGGCGCATTCCCTCCGGTCTATCGGTAAAACGAGTGCTCTTGGCGTAGGTGGCTGGTTGGTCTGCATCCAGGTCGACGGCAAACAGCGCGCCGTGCTGCGCGTCCCCTTCTGCTTCTCCACCCCACTCCTGCAGGCAGCGAAACATGGCAGTCAAGTCGCCTTGCCTGACTTGGTTGGGTTTACAGCATGAAAGCAGTACCGGGCGCAGCCAAGTGGCCTGAATGGTGGTGCTGCCATTTTGCCCGTTATCAACCCGCAGCCGGGTGAGGTGCTGCCGCTCGGCCAAGTGGTAAAGCTGGTGCAAAGTTTGCCAAGCGCGGCCTTCACTGGGCTGGTAGAGCAAGAAGTACTGGAAGATCTTGCCTGCAGTGAGGTCAATGGCGCGCTGGAGTGCTTCGCAGGCCAGCCGGGCAGGATTGACCCCGGTTACCTTCCCACGGTCGCGGATGGCGTGCACGGCGACCAGTGTGTAAGCCGTACTGGCCAGACCCAGCAGTTGGTCGGACAGCTCTGCAAGTTGCCGGGGTTCTTCGGGCAACACCAGCGGCTGGTTAATGACTTTGCGCGAGAGGCTGGCCACCGCCACGTTCATGTTGGGCTGGATGGCCTCCAGAATGGCGTAGCGGTCAGCGGCGGGCAGCGCAACCCTGTTCAGTTCACCCAGCGTCTGTACCAGCGCTAAAGCCACTTCGCGGGCATTGGTGACCGGCAACGCGGCCGCCCATTCGGCAGCACCCGTCTGCGACAGGGTGAAGCGGCTGAACGCTTCCAGGTCCTGACGTGGGATTCTCAGTTTTACGGGTGCCTTGTCACTCATGGCCGTGGCCTCCCATGTCACTCTGCCTTATCAACGGTTATCACCAAGAGTAGCCCATCCGAGGCGGTAATCGCTACTGCAATCTCGCGGGCAGGACCAGTGTAAGGTATGATTGTGGCTCCTTATTTTTAAGTAGTGTGATACGAGTCATGGCGAATTTTTCCACCAATGAGTTTCGTCCCGGCCTCAAGGTTATGCTGGACGGTGATCCTTGCAGCATACTTGAGAACGAATTTGTTAAGCCGGGCAAGGGTCAGGCTTTCAATCGGGTGCGTATGCGCAACTTGAAAACCGGCCGAGTCTGGGAGCGCACGTTTAAGTCCGGCGAGAGCCTGGAAGGCGCAGACGTGATGGACCGGACCATGGAATACCTCTATAACGACAGTGAATTCTGGTATTTCATGGAGCCCGATACCTTCGAGCAGCATCAAGCGGATGCCAAGGCGCTGGGCGATGCCTACCTCTGGCTGAAAGAGCAGGATACCTGCGAGGTCACGCTGTTTAACGGCACCCCCTTGTCTGTCGCGCCGGCCAACTTTGTCGAGTTGGAGATTGTGGAAACGGACCCGGGCCTGAAGGGCGATACCGCGCAAGGCGGTAGCAAACCAGCCAAACTCAGCACCGGCGCCGTGGTTAAAGTGCCCTTGTTTGTAACCACTGGCGAAGTTATTCGGGTGGATACGCGCACCGGTGAATATCAAAACCGCGTCAGCAAGTAGGGCTCAGCCCCGTTACCGCCAGTGATTGACTGGCGCCCTGGGGCCTCTCAGGCTCTGCTGCTGCGTCGTGCAGAGCTACTGGCGCGAGTGCGCGCCTTTTTTGCGCACAGAGCTGTGCTGGAAGTAGAGACTCCTCTGTTGTGCTCGCGGGGCATCACTGATCCGGCGATCGAGCCCTTGTGTGTGTCGGGCGGCCTGTCGCTGGGTGGCAGCTCTCGTTATCTGCAAACCTCGCCAGAGTATGCAATGAAGCGCCTGCTTGCGGCGGGCAGCGGCCCTATCTACCAGATCTGCAAGGCGTTTCGCGACGGCGAGGCCGGCCGCCGCCACAATCCTGAATTTACGCTGCTTGAATGGTACCGGCCGGGTATGGATCAGCATGCTCTGATGGCGGAGGTGGCGGCGCTGGTGTGCGCTTGCCTGGGGGAGGGCCCTTGGCAGGCTTTCACCTATCGCGCGGTCTTTCAGCAGTGCCTCCAGCTTGACCCTTTTACTGCCGACCTCGCCGCGTTGCAGTCCGCGGCACGCCAGCTGACTGACACGGGGTCACTGGCGGGTGACCGGGATTTTTGGCTGGACTTGCTACTGACCCATGCTGTCGAACCCTGGCTTGCGGGCCAGGGCCTGTGTTTTATCTACGATTACCCAGCCAGCCAGGCTGCGCTGGCCCGGCTGGTGGAGCGCGACGGGCACACGGTGGGTGAGCGTTTCGAGCTTTATATTGACGGCATAGAGGTCGCCAATGGTTACCATGAGCTGGCAGACGCGGCGGAACAGCGAGCTCGCTTTGAAGCCGACAATCGCCGCCGGCAAAGTATGGGCCAGGCGGAGCGTCCGCTTGATGAGGCTCTGCTTGCGGCCCTTGAGGCAGGGCTTCCCGCCTGCAGCGGCGTGGCCTTGGGGTTGGACCGGCTGCTGCTATTGGCGAGTGGCGAAGCAGATATCCGTCGCGTTCTGGCGTTTTCATGGGAACGTTGCTGAGGCGCCGATGGGCGCATGTGCCGGGTGCCTGGCGGTGGCAGGGCTGGCCGGATGAGGTCAGGCTGAGCCCAGGTTGGGCTCAGGGCAGCGCAGGGCCGTAGCCGGCAATAAATTCAGGTGGCATACGTCGCGGTTTGCCTGTGCTGATTTCGATGCAGGCGAAGCGCATCATGCCGCGCAGCACAGTGACACCATCGGCCGGCCGCTGTATCTGGAAGCGACGCTCCATAGTGAACCTGCCATCCCAGCTGACAATCCAAGTGCCCGCAATCAGCTCGTCGCCCTGGCGCGAGGCCCGCAGGTAGTCGTATTCACTGTGGGTGATCGCCATCGCGCGGTCTAGCCGTCGGTAGTTATCCAGGTCGAGCCCCAGGTGCACTGAGTGTGCCCAGGCAACTTGCTCGCACCACTTTACATAGACGGTGTTGTTGGTGTGTTCCAGGCCATCGATATCTGCAGGGCTTACGCGAGTTGCCAGCGTAAAAGGCTGCGGGTAGTCCCAAGCTGCCGTGGTGCTCATGCGGTTTGCTTTCCGTCGGTAGCCTCAGTCGAGGCCAGCACTGTCTCAAGCGGCTTTTGAGCGATATTAAACAGCGCGTAAATCACTGCCAGTACCGGGCAAATGAGGTTGAAGAAGGCAAAGGGTGCGTAGCTTAACGTGGCGACACCGAGTGTGGCCGACATGTAGGCGCCACAGGTGTTCCAGGGGATCAGTGCAGAGGTGAGCGTGGCTGAATCCTCTAATGTGCGTGACAGGTTCAGGCGCGATAGCCCGCGGCGAGCGTACTCATCGCGGAACATGCGCCCCGGCAGCGCGACGGAGATAAACTGGTCGGCGGCCAACATGTTGGTGGCAATACAGGTGCCCACCGTTGCCCCAACCAGCCCGGCTGCGCTGTGCACCCGTTGCAGTATTTTGCGCAGCAGATGATCGAGAATGCCGGTGCGCTCCAGTACGCCACCAAATGCCAGAGCGCAGATGATCAGCCAGACGGTGTTGAGCATGCTGCTCATGCCACCTTTGCTCAGCAGGTCATCGAGAAAGGCGTTGCCGCTGTTGGCGACATAGCCGTCAAACAGGCTGATCCATACGCCTTTTACCAGCAGCGCGGCAGACCCCAGTTCGGCGGTGTTTCCGGCCAGTTCGCGCACCGCCTGAGGCTGGAACAGCACTGCAAATAGGGCACCGACCAATGCGCTCACTACGATGGAGGGGAATGCAGGGAAGCGCTGATAAATAAGACCCAGCATGAATAACAGGGGCAGCAGAAGGTGCAAGCCAATTGCAAACTCGCTGGACAGGCTCTGCTGCAGGGCCGCAATCTCCGCAGGCGTTGCCGCCTCACCGCCGCCTATAAGCAAAAATCCCACTAGGGCAAGGCCAAAGCCGGGCACCGTCGTCCACAACATATGGCGGATGTGGTCAAACAAGTCCACCCCGGTGGCGGCTGCGGCAAGGTTGGTGGTGTCGGACATGGGAGAGAGTTTGTCGCCGAAGTAAGCGCCAGAGACGATGGCGCCCGCGGTGATTGCCGGGGACAGGCCGAAACTTCCGGCAATGCCCATAAGCCCGATGCCCAGGGTGCCTGCGACCGTCCAGGAACTACCGATGCTGATGGCAACGATGGCACAGATGGCAGCGCTCGCGGCATAAAACACCGATGGATTGAGTATCTCTACACCATAGTAGATCATGGCGGGCACCGTGCCGGAGAGAATCCAGGTGCCAATCAGCATGCCGACAGATAGCAGGATGAGTGTCGGTCCCAGGCCGACTGAAATGCCGTGAATGAGCCCCTCCTGTGTGCTGAGCCAGGTTAAGCCTATGCGTTTGCCGACCAGCGCCGCAACGCAGGCGGCGAGCAGCAAGGCAATTTGATTGGCGCCGTAGGAAGAGTCGGCGCCAAACAGGTACACCGAAGCGGCCAGCAGAAGGGTGAGAAATATGACCGGTGCCAGCGCCAGGCCTGTGGTTAGTGGGTGATAATGAGGGGGCTCAGCACTCAAGGGCGGCACTCATGTGGTTATGGGGGCACTGGATCGGCACGGTCAGTGCTGCAGAATGCCTTAAAATAGCGGGCGGGTACAGGCAGCGGTAAGGGGCCAGAGGGACACAGTAATGACAGGACGGTTGTGACACGCGATCGCAAGGCGCTTTATCTGGGTATAAGCGCAGTGCTGCTCTGGTCGACTGCGGCAACGGCTTTCAAGCTCGCTCTGCGCGATCTGGATGTCTTTCAGCTGGTGGCCTGGTCGGTGTCCGCATCGGCGATCGCTCTGCTGGTGATCGTGTGCTGGCAAGGGCAGCAGAGCCAGCTCTGGAGCTCCCTGCGCGAGCGCCCCGGCTACTTTTTTTTGTTGGCCGGTATCAATCCGTTACTGTACTACCTGGTACTGCTGCACGCTTATGCGCTACTTCCAGCTCAGCAGGCTCAAACGATAAACTATACGTGGGCGATTACCCTTGCTTTACTCGCGGTGCCTTTGTTGGGCCAGCGCATGGGCCGGCGCGACGTATTGGCCGTTGTGCTCGGTTATAGCGGAGTGGTGATTATTGCTACGCAAGGCCAGCCCTTTAGCATGCAGTTCAGCAGCTTGACGGGTGTCGTGCTGGCTTTGGGCAGCACGTTGGTGTGGGCGTTTTACTGGATTCTTAATACGCGTAACAAGGGCGACCCGGTGGTGAGTCTGTGCCTGAATTTCCTGCTGGCAACGCCGGCGGCGTGGTTGGTGTGTGCTGTGTTTTCAACCCCGGCGATCGGCGGCACGTCCGGTTTGCTGGCCGCCCTTTACGTGGGCTTGTTCGAAATGGGCATTACTTTTGCTATGTGGGCCAGCGCCTTGCGCCTCACCACGTCTGTGGCCCGTATTGGTAACCTGATTTTTCTGTCGCCATTATTTTCTCTGGTGCTCATTGCCACAGTGCTTGAGGAGGCGATTCATCCGGCAACCTTGGTCGGCCTGGCACTGATTATCCCCGGTGTGCTGCTGCAGCAGGCCGGTGTCTCCGCAGCGCCCCGTGACGCCTAGAGTGTTGTGACGCAGCCTTCTGCCCCGGTGCTGGAACCCCGTTATTACCGGGATAATTTCCAGCGCCTGTGTGACACGGTTGAAGCGCTCTACGGCGATCTGTTGCAGGCAGAAGAGCAGGCGTGGCTGCAAAGCTGGCGCGCTGCCTCGGAGCCGGCCCAGTGCCTCTACGTGCGGCTTATCTCCCGTGTCGGCCCCTGGTTTCGGGTGGCCAAGCTGGATTACCCCGAGATTGGCGCAGTGTCGCCGTTGCTCGCGGAGCTGGAAGCGCTGGGCCTGTTGCTGCACCCCGCACAGGCTACGCCAGAGTCCTTTGACCTGGAGGTTCTCGGCCGTCTGTTTACGCTACCGGAATGGCGCCGCGCTTTTAGCGATTGCGTGCCGACACCGCCGCGCAGCAAAGCGCAATGGATGGCTGCGGTAGAATCCTTGCAGGAACCCGCTGAGCTGCTGCGCGAGCGGCTTTGTGCGTTCAGCGGTGACAGTCTTGTTGCGCCGTTGGGCACGGACACAGTGGAACTGTTCCAGCTCTTGTTCTTTGGAAACCGGCGGCAGAACCTCACCGAATTTGTGCTCAGCGACCTTGGCATTGCGCGCTATTACCCCTACGCATTAACCCGGCAACAGCGCCGCTTTCCCTGCCGTGAGGCCGTTGATGAATACGGGCAGCTGGGCTTGCAGGCGGACACCTTTTGGTTGCTGGAAACTGCAGCCGAGCATGAAAAGTTAATTCCCCTGGCGACCCAGCTGCTGGCCGCCCCGCCGCGTTTTGCGACCAGCAAGCGCGGCTACTGGGCACTGTGTAATCGTGTTGGGCGCAGCCTTGAGCGCCAGGGAGCCTTGGCGCTCGCAGCGCAGGTGTATCAGTGCAGCCAGCTGCACCCGGCACGCGAGCGCTATATTCGCGTACTGGAGCAGACAGAAGAGTGGCTGCAGGCGCAGTCTGCCTGTGAAGCAGTGCTCGCCGCTCCCTGGTGCGAAGAAGAGCGTGATGCAGCCCAGCGTATTTTACCCAGGCTACGCCGGAAACTCGGCGCGAAGGCTGTGGCGCGGCGGCGCCAACCCGCCGCGGTGTTGGATTTGCAGCTGCCGAGCTCCCAGCATCGTGTGGAAAGGGCTGTAGCCGAGCATCTGGCCGCCGACTGGGCCGCCGTGCACTATGTTGAAAACAGCTTGTTTAATAGCCTCTTTGGCCTGGCCTTCTGGGAACAGATATTTGCTCCCGTACCGGGTGCCTTCCACAATCCATTTCAGTCTGTACCTGCGGATATGTACCAGCCGGTGTTTCGGCAGCGGCGCACTGCCGCGTTGGCGGCGCGCTTACAGCAGCTGACACAGGGCGATATGGCCGGTGAGCTGCGCGCCGCGCGTGCACGGTTTACCGGCTATCAATGCCGCTGGGTTAGCTGGCCTTTGCTCACAGAGGCGTTTTTGGACGAGGTGCTGGCCTGTCTGCCTGCGTCTCACTTGGTGAGTATCTGGGAGCGCATGCTCTTCGACCCAGGCGAGAACCGCCGCGGTTTCCCCGACCTCATCGCCTTGGGTCGGCAGCCGGGCGAATACTGCTTGGTTGAAGTGAAAGGCCCCGGCGATCAACTGCAGCACAGCCAGCGTCGTTGGCTGCAATTTTTTGCCGATCATGGCATACCTGCTCGAGTGGCAAAAGTGGAGTGGACCGATGCTTGAGCAGCGGGTGACGGTGCGCGAGCTGGCATTGTTTTGCCATCGCAGCGGCGATATCGACCATCGTTTCACGCCCTCCCCGACCGGCCTGCAGGGTATGGAGGGGCATCAGCGGGTGTATCGCCGCCGCCCCGCCAGCTATTGCAGTGAATTCCCGGTGCGGTTTGTATATGCAACACAAAACGAGGGAATCTGCGATGAGGCGCCCCGTGCAGAGCGCCGCGAAGGTGCTGGTGAAGAGCACCCTGCCTTCAGCCTCATTGTGAGCGGGCGTGCCGACGGCTACGATCCAGAGCAGGCTCTGGTTGAAGAAATTAAAACCTGCCGGGTTGATCCGGCCCGCATTCCCGCGGCAATGACACGTCTGCACCTGGCTCAGGGCCGTCTGTACGCGGCAATGATTGCCGCCAGTGAAGACCTGCCAGAGCTGGCGGTGCAGCTCACTTGGCTGCAGTTGGATACGGACCATGAATATCCGCTGCGGCAGGTTTACACTCGCGCCGAGCTTGATGAATTTTTGTGCGATACGCTGGCGCGTTACAGCGCCTGGCTGGCGCAAGTGCTGCGGCGCACCCGCAGTCGAGACGCAAGCCTGGCGACTTTGGCCTTTCCTCACGCGCAGTTCAGGGCAGGGCAGCGCGAACTGTCGGAGCGTGTGTATAAGTGTATCCACCAGGCGGGCCAGTTGCTGCTCGAGGCACCTACAGGCATTGGAAAAACGGCAGCGGTACTGTATCCGGCGCTGAAAGCACTGGGTACGGGGCGCCACGAGCGTGTGGTGTTTGCAACCACGCGAATTAGCGGACGGCGCGCTGCGCAGCAGGCTATGGTGCGTTTCAGCGATGCAGGGTATGCGGGTAACGCGCTCAGTCTGACGGCCAAAGAGCAGGCTTGCCTGGCGCCGGGTAAAGCCTGCCATGGTGATGATTGCCCCTATGCTCGAGGCTATTACGAACGTTTGCCCGCGGCGCTGAGTGAGGCGCTGGGTGCGCCTGAGCTGGGCCGTGAAGCGCTGGCGGAGATTGCTCAGCGGCATGCGGTGTGCCCCTATCAACTGAGCCTCGACTTGGTGCCTTGGGTCGATGTGATTGTGGCAGACGTACATCATGTGTTCAGCCCGACCGCCAACCTTGCCGAGCATTTGACGGCGAGTGGGGGGCGCTGGACGGTGTTGCTGGACGAGGCGCATGGCCTGCCCGACCGCGCGCGAGGCATGTACGGCGCAGATTTGTCCAAGGCTTTAGTGATGGCAGCGCGGCGAGAGGCGCCGCCGCGCCTTCGGCAGCTGCTTGAGCGCCTCAACCGGCAGCTGCTGAAGCTGTCGAAGCTGGAGTGGTCAACCGATACAGGCTACTGGTTGGATCAGGTGCCCGAAGCGTTGGGTAATTGCCTCGGTGACTGCATTGAAGCGGTGAATGCAGAACAGGCGCTGGACGCCTTTGTGCTGCAGTCGCGGCCCGCCCTGCGTGACCTGTATTTTTCAGCACTGCAGTGGCAGCGCCTGCTGGACTGCTGGGGTGACGAGTTTCGCCTGGAGCTGGTGCGAGGTGTTGGCCCGCAAGGTTTACACTTGCGCGTGCATTGCCTGGAACCTTCCCGGTTGTTGGCGCTGCGTCACCGGGCCATGCATGCACTGGTAGTGTTCTCGGCGACATTGAGCCCGCAACAATGGGCATTAGATAGCCTCGGGCTGGAGGCCTCTGCGGTGGCCTGGTGTGCGCCCTCCCCCTTCAGCAGCGGCCAGTTGCGGGTGCAGCTGGCCACGCATATCGACACCCGATTGCAGCACCGTCACGCGAGTTTGCCAGCATTGGCCACATTACTGCTCACATGGCTGGACACCGAGTCCGGTAACTGTTTGCTCTATTTTCCTTCCTACCAGTACCTCGATGCCTGCCTGCAGCAGATGTTGCAGCTAGGTTGGCCCGAGGGTCGCCATCGTTGGGTGCAGGGCCGCGCGCCTGCAGCCCTTGTCGATGAGGGCAGCGCTGGCGGCAAGAGCGAGGAAAGGGTCGGTGACTTATTGAATTTACTGCAGCAGGCGCGCAACGTGGCGGCCTTTTGCGTGCTGGGTGGTGCGTTCGGGGAGGGTATTGACCTTCCGGGAGACGAGTTGTGCAGTGTGGTGGTTGTCAGTGTCGGCTTGCCCCAGCTGAACGCGAGCAATGAACAACTGCGCCGCTTGTATGCCTGCCGCTACGGCAACGGGTTTGACTACGCCTATCAATATCCCGCGGTGCAAAAAGTCAGCCAGGCACTGGGCCGTGTGGTACGTACTGGCACCGACCGCGGCAAAGCACTGTTGATCGATACACGCTATGCAGAACCAGGCTGGCGGGCGCTGTTGCCACCCTGGTGGGACTACAGCGACTATTCTGCTGTAGGTGAGCGATAACCCGGCTTGGCAAACGCCAGTTGCACCGTACCAATGATTCGCTCACGAAAACCGCCTTCGCAGTAACACAAGTAGAATTCCCACATGCGGATAAACTGGTCGTCGAAGCCTTGACGGCGCACGGCCTCCAGCTGCGCCATAAAGCGCTCTCGCCACGCCGCCAGGGTGCGGGCGTAGTCCAGCGTGATATCCCGCAGGTGTACCATCTGCATGTCGGTATCACGTGCCAAGTGATTAGCGATGACCGATAGCGAGGGCAGGCATCCGCCTGGAAAGATAAAGCGCTTGATGAAGTCGACGGTGTCGCGTGCTTCCTGGTAGCGCTGATCGCTGATGGTGATGGCTTGAATGACCATTTTCCCGGTCGGTTTCAGCAGCTCGCTGCAGCGGGAAAAGTAGGTGCCATAGAACTGGTGCCCCACCGCTTCAATCATCTCTATGGAGACGAGCTTGTCGAATTGCCCAGTGAGATTGCGATAATCCTCGCAGAGCACGGTCACTTGGCTTCCCAGGCCCAACTCGGCCACCTGCTGACAGGTATGTGCGTACTGTTCTTGTGAGATGGTCGTGGTGGTAACGCGGCATCCGTAGTGTTGCGCTGCATGAATGGCCATGCCTCCCCACCCTGTGCCGATCTCCAACAGGTGGTCATCCGGCTTCAGCTCCAGCTGTTGACAGATTTCATCGAGCTTGGTGATTGACGCCTCGTTTAATGAAGCCTCCTCACTGGGGAAGATGGCAGACGAGTACATCATGGTGGGGTCTAGGAACAGGCGGAAAAAATCGTTGCCCAGATCATAATGTGCCGCAATATTGCGGCGCGAACCGGTGTGCGTGTTGCGGTTCATGCCGTGAGCAATTTTCAGGCCGAGCCGAACAAACCAGGACTGGCGGCCTTCCATAGCCTCCATGGTCACCATATTGGCGCTGAACAGACGCGTGACGGCCGTGAGGTCGGGCGTTGACCAATCACCCTCGATATAGGCCTCGCCCGAGCCTATGGTGCCACCAGCCAGCAGTTTGCTGTATAGAGCCGGATTGTGCACGGTGACCTCGGCGTGCGGCTCGCCCTCACGTTCAGAGTTGCCGATGCGGAAGGTTTCACCTCGATCATGGAGGGTAAGGCTGCCAACGGCGAAATTGTCGAGCACTCGCAGAATGAGTTTGCGTGCCAGCTGGTGGTTGGACCAGCGTTTGCCGGCTTTGGTTTGCAGCCGAACTTGGCTGACACTCATATCGCTCATATCAAGCTCCAGAAGCTTTCGATTCGGGGTGGTTGTGCACCGGCACCCCTTTAAAAAACAGGCGTATTGCCTGCCAGTAAATGCCTGATACAACTTTCAAAGTCATTAGCGGGTAGCGCCAAAGAATACTGTTCAAATTGCGGGCGGTCATGGGTAAAGCGTGCAAGGCGAGGCTGGCTTCGAAGATTCGCCCCTCCTCCGTATCCGTTGCAAGGTAAATTGACAGCTGCTCTGCCGGGGTATTGCTGCGCCACACATAGTCCATGCCCATGGGGTTGAACGGCGATACATGCAGTGCTTTGTCGAAGGTATGCTGCAACCATGCGTTGCCTGCTTCAGGCCCGCTTAGCACGTAGCTGTGGCGTTCGTCCCACGGCGTGTTGGTGACTTCTGCCACCAGGTATTCAAGCCGGGTTTCGTCTTCATTGAAGCAGTAGTAGCAGGCAATGGGGTTGATCACATAGCCAAAGTAGCGCAGGTTGGCCAGCAGGTAGATGGGCCCACTGTGTTCATTGCCGGTCTCCTCGCGGATACGCCGGCGAACTTCGTCGATGAGCGGTAGCGTGGGGTCACCCAAAAAATCACTGCGTAAAAACTGCGCCGGGGCCCAGCGTGTGCTGGACCAGAGCCAGCGCTTGGCGAATAGCTGTGGTAGTTCGTCGAGGCAAATCCAGGGCATAAAAACCCGGTAACTGAACGCGTGCACCCGTGGCATAAACCGGCGGTGGCTCAGGGTGCCTTGGTAGAGCCTGGATTTCACGCTGCGGCCTTACCCACCTGGTCGATGCCTTCGGCAACGCGTAGCGCGCTTACCACGCCATCTTCATGGAAACCGTTGTGCCAATAGGCTCCGCAGTACCAGGTGTTGCGGTTGCCGTTGATCTCTTGCCACCGTTGTTGAGCTTTGATGCCGTCGAGGGAAAACACGGGATGGGCGTAGTTAAAGGTGCCGAGTATCCGGTTGGGGTTGATTGCAGCGGTGTCGTTGAGTGTGACACAAAACGTCTCGGGTGCCTTGATGCCCTGCAAGATATTCATGTTGTAGGTCACCACCGCTCGTTTTGCATCCACGCCAAGGCGATAATTCCAGCTCGACCACGTGTTGCGGTTTTGCGGCAGTAAGCGCACGTCGGTATGCAAGACCACCTCGTTACTCTGGTAGGGGAGTGCGCCTAGAATAGCTGTTTCCTCCGCTGATGGGTCGGCAAGCATGCCTAACGCCTGGTCTGAATGGGTGGCAACCACAACCTGGTCAAAACGGAAGCTGCGGCCATCCTGGAGCACGAGGCTGACGCCGCGTGCGTCGCGGCTGATGTGTGTCACGGTGCTGGAGGTGTGTATGCGATCGTCAAATCGCTGGCACAGCGGGCGCAGATATTCCCGAGAGCCACCTTCTACAACGCGCCACTGCGGCCGGTCACTGACTGACAGTAAGCCGTGGTTACGGAAAAAACGCAGGAAGAACTCCAGTGGAAATTCGGTAATGCTGGCGCAATCTGCTGACCAAATTGCCGATGCCATGGGCACTAAGTAATGGCTACTGAAGGTGGCGCCATAGCGCTTGCGTGCAAGGTAGTGGCCAAGTGTTTCACCGGCCTCCAGCAGGCCCGCCTCAAGGTCTGCAACCGACTCCCGATTGAAGCGCAAAATGTCCCTGACCATGCCCAGAAAACGGGGCGACACCAGATTGCGGCGTTGTGCAAACAGGGTATTTATGCTGCTGCCTGAATATTCCAGCCGGCTGTCGTTGTCGCTGACGCTGAAACCCATTTCGGTCGCCCGGCTGCTCACACCAAGTTCTTTCAGCAAAGCAATGAAATTCGGGTAAGTCCAATCATTATAAACAATGAAGCCCGTGTCTACCGCGTAGCGCCTGGTGCCCAGCTTCACATCCACTGTGGCGGTGTGGCCACCGACCTGCGTGCCTGCCTCGAAAACCGTAACCTGATGTTTGCGGCTTAAGTAGTGGGCACAGGACAGGCCGGAAATCCCGGAACCGATGACTGCGATATCCAATGTAGTGAATCCTCCCGGCGTAATCGCAGCAGTTAGTGGTAAAACCGCAGACGTTGTCGCCCAAAAACAGTAATTATATGGCCAAATTACGCCACCGGGGGGGCTCTGGATCATTGGCGCTTATTTATAGGAATCATTTGATCTGCCAATCAGGCTTACGCGTATACTACCCCGAAACACATTTAGAGAAGCAGGTGTAGCGGTGGAAGAAAGGGATGGCAGTGCGACGGACGGCTGGCAGGTACCGACAGGGCGACGCACTGATGAGTGGAGCGAGTGCCTTGTTCAAATTGCCGCAACGGGTGACCGAGCGGCTTTCACACGTTTTTTTCGCCATTTTGCTCCACTGATCAAGGCGTTCGCGCTGTCCGGGTCGGCGATGTCTGCGGCCCACTGCGATGAACTAGTGCAAGAAGTCATGTTAAAAGCCTGGCAAAAGGCGGACGCGTTTAATCCAGAAAAGGCCGCGGCGAGTACATGGGTATACACGATAGCGCGAAACTGTCGCACCGACATGTTTCGCCGTTTGCAGAAATTCGATACGCCCTTGGCGTCAGACGACTTTATGCCGGATCAGGAACCCAGTGAACCCTTTGCGATGTTGCAGAGCCGCCGCAGCCGCGACACGATCCACGAGCTTATGGGCACTTTGCCACCGGATCAGGCACAGATATTGGCCAAGGTGTATATGGAAGGAAAGTCGCACGCTGAGGCGGCGGCAGAGTTGGATCTGCCACTGGGCACCGTGAAGTCTCGGGTGCGGTTGGCAATCCAGAAATTGCAAATTCAGATAGACAGGTAAGCAATAGAATCTCATGGCAAAGTTTCATCCAAGCGTAGACCTACTGACTGAGTATGTAGCAGGCATTTTGCCTCTGGCACAATCTGCCTGTATCTCGGCTCACTTGAATTACTGTCCCCAGTGCCAGCAGCAGAGTGCTCGCTTGCAAGACTTGGGCGCGGTGTTGTTCGACAGATTGACACCGGTGCCGGTGGGTGATGCGCTGTTGAATACCGTGCTGGCCCGCCTTGATGAGGAGCCTCCACTGAGTTATAAGCGCTCGGAAGACGCGGTAGTCGGGCGTCTGCCAGCTTTATTGCAGCGCCTTATGAAGGGCGACTTTTCGGAGCTGGCTTGGAACAAGGTGACATCGGCCTTGCGCATCAGTTACCTGAAAACTGGCGACCCTGGCTACGAGTTTGCGCTCTATCACATTAAAGCCGGTGGCAAGATTCCCGAGCACAAGCACCGCGGCTCTGAAATGACGCTGGTTCTGCAGGGTGGGTTTTCTGACGCGGCGGGCAGTTACCATGAAGGCGATTTTTTGTTCCGCGAGGCCGATGACACCCATGCGCCGACCGCCCTGCAGTCCGAAGATTGTATTTGTTTGGCGGTGCTGGATGCGCCACTGCACTTTACCGAGTGGAAGTACCGGTGGATGAACCCCTTCCTGCAGCTCAGAGCAGGCTAAATTTATTGCCCCCTTCCTGGGGGCTTTTTTCGAGCCCCTCAAGGCGTCTCGAAGCCGAACAAAGCGGCCTGAACGATTATAGTCAGCGCCTCCGACGCTATAGGTAAGAACCCAATGACCTTACACATTACTTGCTCGGGGCAGGCTTGCGGAGCCGAAGTCAGTGGTGTTGATCTCGGCATGGCCCTCGCTGCTGAAGATGTCCTGCGCATTCGCGCTGCGTGGCTGCAGTACCACGTCCTTGCTTTTCCTCAACAAACTATGAGCAATGGCGACCTGCTACGTTTTACCCGCTACTTTGGTGGCTTTGGTGATGACCCCTTTATTGCGAGCATCCCGGGGCAGGAGCATATTATCGCGGTAGAGCGGCGCGCCAACGAGCAGGCCCCTTTGTTTGCTGAAAACTGGCATACCGACTGGAGTTTCCAGGCAGTGCCTCCTGCGGGTACCTGCTTGCTTAGTATCACCGTCCCCCCCCAGGGCGGTGACACTTTGTTCGCAAATCAACACAAAGCGCTTACTGAGATGCCTGCAGCGCTGCGTGAAAAGCTCGAAGGTAAAATTGCTATCCACTCGGCAAAAGCAGCGTATTCGCCAGAAGGCATGTACGGTCAGGAAGATCAAGCGACTGACCGTAGCATGGTTATTCGTCCATCCGCAGAGGCGTTGGCCACTCAGCGGCATCCCCTCATCAGGCTGCATCCGGAAACCGGCGAAGCGGGTGTGTTTGGCTGTTTGGGTTACATTGTGGGCATCGAGGGTATGGACGATGATGCAGCGTTTGCGTTGTTGTTGGAGCTGCTCGAGTGGCAGACGCAGCCTGAGTTCGTCTATCAGCACCGGTGGCAGCCCGACATGCTGATTATGTGGGATAACCGCTCCCTGCTGCACAAGGCCACCGGGGGGTATGAAGCGTATGATCGACTGCTGCATCGCACTACTATTGCACAATAATTCCTTGCGCTAAGGCTATGTGCTAGAATCGCTGGCCGAAAAACAAGATGCAAGACAGAGAGTTACCTGAAGTTACATAATAAAACGTCAGATCTGTTGTTTTTGCTATTACACACAAAAGTCATAACCGACACGCTTAAAAACGGGGTAGGAAGTACTATGCGCATCGCAATTCCGAGGGAGACGCATCCGGGCGAAAACCGGGTGCCGGTCACACCTGAGACGGCCAAGAAGTTGTGTCGTTTGGGCGCTGACCTGGTAATTGAAAACGGGATGGGTTTGGGTTCCGGTTTTACCGATGAAGAATATGTTGAGGCGGGTGCTACGTTAAGCGCCGATCGCGAGGCCTTATTCCGCGATGCGGATATGCTGCTGCGTTTGCGCAAGCCCGAAAAAGCTGACATCGCCTTGATGAAGGCCGGCTGCATACACATTAGCTACCTCGACCCCTTCAATGAGCACGACCTGGTGCGTACTCTGCAGCAGCAGGGTGTTACCGCTATCAGTATGGAAATGATTCCGCGCACCACCCGCAGCCAGAAAATGGATGCCCTGAGTTCACAGGCAAACCTGGCCGGTTATGTGATGGTGCTGCAGGCAGCGACGCATTTGCCGCGCATTTTCCCGATGATGATGACTCCGGCGGGCACCCTGAAGCCAGCCAAGGTGTTCGTGATCGGTGCAGGGGTAGCCGGTCTGCAGGCGATTGCAACGGCGAAGCGTTTGGGCGCCCGAGTGACGGCGTTTGACACCCGTCCGGTGGTGGCGGAGCAGGTTCATTCGCTGGGCGCTACCTTTCTGGATATCGACCTGGGGCAAACCGGTGAAACGGCAGGTGGTTATGCCACCGAGCTGACCCCGGAGCAGATCCAAAAGCAGCGCGATGCGCAGAAAGCGACCATCGCCGACTCTGATGTGGTGATTACCACGGCGCAGGTGTTTGGGCGCAAGCCTCCGGTCATTGTGACCCGCGATATGGTGGAGGGTATGAAGCCAGGGTCGGTAGTGGTCGACATGGCCGCAGAAACAGGCGGTAATGTTGAAGGCTCTGTGCCCAACGAGGTGGTTACCGTGAATGGAGTCACCATCATTGGCAAGGGCAACCTGCCCAACGAAGTGTGCCGCGACGCCAGCCTTATGTATGCCAACAATCTGTTTAACCTGGTAGATGACGCCTGGGACAAAGAAAGCAACGGGTTCAAAGTCGATTTCGACCACGACATCCTGCCCGGCTGCATCATTACGCACGGTGGCGAAGTCACCAACGTTACGATCAAAAATATCCTGGAGGGGGGCAACTGATATGGACGCCGTATTCCTGACCTTTATTCTCATGCTGTCCATTTTTCTGGGCTTCGAACTCATCTACAAAGTACCGGCGACCTTGCACACGCCGCTGATGTCTGGCGCTAACGCGATTTCGGGTATCACTGTTGTGGGTGCGATTGGCCTTGCAGGCACCGGCCAGCACGATATCGCCCAGTGGCTGGGTGCAGGCGCAGTCGCCTTGGCGACGATTAACGTAGTCGGTGGCTACATGGTGACTGATCGCATGCTTGCGATGTTCAAGAAGAGGGGTAAATAATCATGGGTGCAACCGCATTGGGCATTCAGTTGGCGTATGTCATCTCGGCGGCGCTGTTTATTTTCGGCCTCAAGCTTCTGGGCTCTGCGGATACCGCGCGTAAGGGCAACCTGCTTTCTGCTGTCGGCATGCTGCTGGCAATCGTTGCTGCCTTGCTGGATCAGGGTATCGTCGAATTTCAGTGGATTATGGCGGGCATGTTACTGGGTGGTGTGATTGGTGCAGGCGCAGCGCGCCTGGTACAAATGACCTCCATGCCAGAGATGGTGGCTTTGTTTAACGGCTTCGGCGGTATGGCGAGCTTGCTCGTTGGCGCAGCAGCCTTGGGTGCGGGCGACAACAATACCTTCATCCTGATCACCATCGTTTTGTCGATTTTGATTGGTGGCCTTACCTTCACCGGCTCGCTGGTCGCTTACGGCAAACTGAGTGAGCGCATTGGCAGCGGTGCAGTCACCTTCCGTGGCCAGCAGGTTGTTAACAGCCTGCTGGTGATGGCGATTCTGGGCAGCGCCGTGATGTTCTGCCTGCAGCCCGAAAATAGCCAGTGGCTGTATGCCATTATCGCCCTGTCGCTGCTTTTTGGGGTGATGGCGGTGATCCCTATCGGCGGTGCAGATATGCCGGTGGTGATCTCCCTGTTGAACTCCTACTCGGGCTTGGCGGCTTGCGCCGCGGGTTTTGCAATTCACAACAACATCCTGATTGTGGCCGGTTCGCTGGTAGGTGCCTCGGGCATCATCCTCACGCAAATCATGTGTAAGGCGATGAACCGCTCCTTGAGCAACGTGTTGTTCAGTGGCTTTGGCGGCGTGACCAGCTCCGAAACCGTGGTAGAGGGCGAAATCAAGCCAATCTCGGTTGAGGACGCGTTCTACATCCTGGAAGCTGCCAGCAGCGTGGTGATTGTACCTGGCTACGGCATGGCGGTTGCTCAGGCGCAGCACGTGGTGAAGGAATTTGCCCTGTTGCTGGAGAAGAATGGCTGCGAAGTGAACTTTGGTATTCACCCCGTCGCGGGACGTATGCCCGGGCACATGAACGTACTGTTGGCTGAAGCGGACGTGCCCTACGACCAGCTGTTGGAAATGGACGAAGTGAATCCGCGGATGGAAAACGTCGATGTGGCAATTGTAATTGGCGCCAACGACGTGGTGAACCCGGCGGCACGTGAAGTTGAGTCCAGCCCCATTTACGGTATGCCCGTGATCAACGTGGACAAGGCGCGCACGGTGTTCGTGCTCAAGCGCTCTATGGCTTCAGGCTTTGCCGGTATCGAGAACCCCTTGTTCTATAAGGAAAACACTCGCATGCTGTTTGGTGATGCGAAGGAAAGCATTGCTGGGCTGGTTCGCGAGCTGAGCTGATTGATAGCGACCCTGAGGGCGTCCGCGTCCGCAGGGTCCTCCCCTGATACTCCTTCTTTACCCCCGGTTAAGTCCCTCGTTGGTCCGGTACCGGCAGGCGTCCAGCTTTATACTCTAGGTCGTTTCACTGTCCGGGGGAGGCTCCCGAAACTGCAAACTAGCTAACCGCGCATACAGCGGCGAATCCTCTAGTAGCGTGTCGTGGGTGCCTGTTGCGACCAGTATTCCCTTATCCAGTACCGCGATGCGATCAGCATGGCGTATGGTTGACAAGCGATGTGCAATAACAATAGTGGTACGGTTGCGCATCAATTCCTGTAGCGCCAGCTGCACCTGATGTTCGCTTTCGCTGTCCAAAGCGCTGGTGGCTTCATCGAGCAATAGTACCCGTGGATTGGCCAGTATGGCGCGCGCCAAAGCAATGCGCTGGCGCTGTCCACCCGAGAGTCGCACGCCCTGCTCCCCTAGTTCACTCTCGTAGCCGTGCGGCAGGCGTTGAATGAATTCGTGGGCGAAGGCTGCCTGCGCCGCGGCGGTGACCTCAGCTGCCGTCGCGTCGGGTTTGCCGTAGGCGATGTTGTAGCGCACGGTGCCGGTGAACAGGGCGGGTTGCTGGGGCACCAGGGCCATTTGTTGTCGCAGGTTGCTCAGGCTCAGCTCGCGCAGGTCAACCCCATCAAATAGCACGGCACCCGACTGGGGGTCGTAGAAGCGCAGCAGCAATTGGAACAGGGTTGATTTACCGCCGCCGGAGGGGCCGACCAGGGCCAGGCTCTTGCCCTCCGCGATATCCAGCGACAGGCCCTTGAGTGCGGGATCTTCGGGCCGGGCCGGGTAGGCGAAGGTGACGTCACGCAATGTGAGGCATGCAGATGCAGGCGGCGTAGAGCTTGCACCGTCGACAATTTCGCTGTGCGTGCCGAGCAATTCCAACAGCCGTTCGGAAGCACCCGCTGCCCGCTGTAGTTCCCCCCACACCTCGGAGATGGTCGCGAAGCCGGAGCCTACCATCAGTGCATAAAAAACAAACGCCCCCAGCTCTCCGCCACTCATCTCGCCGCTGATCACCGACTGGCCGCCGCTCCAGAGCATGGCTCCCATGCCCCCAAACAGCAAAATCATCGCGACACAGACCAGCAGTGCCCGCTGCCGAATGCGCCGCCGGGCTATGCCAAACGCCCGTTCAACTTCACTACCGAAAGCAGCGCTTTCGCGGCTCTCGCTGGTGTAACTCTGTACGGTACGAATATGCTGGATGATTTCTCCGGCGTAGCTACCCACGTTGGCAATGCTGTCCTGGCTCAGGTTGGACAGCCGCCGTACCCTGCGGCCGAAAACCAAAATGGGCAGCAGTACCAGCGGCACCCCCGCGGTAATGATCAGGCTCAGCTGAATGTTGGTAATAAACATCAACACCAGCCCGCCGACCAGGGTGAGGCTGCTGCGCAAGGCCATGCTCATCGACGAGCCAATAATGGTTTGCAGCAGCGTGGTGTCGGTGGTCAGCCGCGACATGATTTCACCGCTGCGGTTGAGTTCGAAGTAGCCGGGGTTCAAATGGATGATGTTGTCGAAAACGGCCTTGCGGATATCCGCGCTCACCCGTTCACCTAGCCAGGACACCATGTAAAAGCGTACAAAAGTGCCCACCGCCATGGCAGCGGCGATCACCATAATGACGCTGATGGCGCCGCTCAGGTCGGCACTGGTGCCGCCACTGAAACCTTCGTCGATCAGCACCTGAATGCCGCGCCCCAGAAACAGTGTTGCACCGGCAGTAAAAGCCAGTGCACAGCCCGCGGCCCATAAGCGCGCTTTGTAGGGCAGCAAAAAACGCAGAATGGTGAGCAACGGCGACAGGCCGCGCGCGCGTTTTTCCGCCGTCACTTCGGGTCCGCCGGATCTGTCGAGGCAGCCTTGCGCCGCATGATGATGCGCCCGAACACAATGCCAAGCTCAAACAGTAGCCACATGGGCACGGCCAGTAGAGCCTGAGAAATTACGTCCGGAGGTGTCAGCAGCATGCCGAACACAAAACAGCCGACGATGACGTAGGGCCTTTTACGCGTGAGGTCGTCCGGGGTGGTAATACCCGCCCAGATCATGATGACCACTGCGATGGGAATTTCAAAGGCGAGGCCGAAGGCAAAAAAGAGTTTCAAAACGAAGTTCAGGTAGCTGTTGATATCCGTCATCATGGCGATATCTTCGGGGCCAACGCTGGTAAAGAAGCCGAAAACGAGGGGGAACACCACGTAATAGGCAAAAGCCGCACCGGCATAAAACAGCGCAACGCTGGACGCGAGTAACGGTATCGCCAGGCGTTTCTCGTGCCGATACATGCCCGGTGCAATAAAGCTCCAGGCTTGGTAGAGCACATACGGTATGGCGATGAAAACTGCCGCCACCAGAGTCAGCTTGAACGGGGTGAGGAAGGGTGATGCTACATCGGTGGCGATCATGGTGGCGCCAGCCGGCAGCAGGGCGCGCAGCGGTTCGGAGACGAAACTGTAGATTTCATTGGCAAATGGGAACAGGCCAATAAACACTATGAGCACTGCGAGCAGGGCGCGCAGCAGGCGGTCGCGAAGCTCGGTAAGGTGCGCGACCAAGGGCAGTGGCTGGTCTTCGGGCTCTTCACTCATCGCACGGGTGGCTCGCCGCCGATACTTTCTGCAGCAATTGATTCCGGCTCCGCTTTTGGTAAAGGTCTTGGCTCTCGTTCCGGTTTTGGTCCCGGTTCTGTTGCTGTGGCCTTTTGCGCCGCAGTGGTGACCGAGTCGCTGACACGTTGGGCATCGTTGCGCAGGTCTCTGCCTGTTTTGCGCAACTCCTGCAACACCTCATCGTTGTGCAGTTCCTGCTCCACCTCGGTGCGTATCTGGTTAAAGCCCCGGCGAATTTGCTGTATCCACACGCTTACCGTGCGAATGGTTGCTGGCAAGCGCTCCGGCCCAATCACCAGCAGGCCCACCACGCCAATCAGCAGCAACTCGGCAAAGCCAATATCAAACATGGTTGTGCGTCACGGCTTGCTGTTGTCGCTCCGAGTGTCGCTGCTGGCATCGCCGGTGGAGTCCTTGGCCTCGGTATCGTTTGTAACTTGGTCGTCATCGGCGATACTTTTACGAAACCCCTTCACTGCGCTACCCAGGTCTGTACCCAGCGTACGCAGGCGCTTGGTACCGAATAACATAATGACGATGGCCAGAATGATTAACAATTGCCAAATACTGATGCCGCCGATGCCCATGAGTTTCTCCGTCAGTGAAATTAAGTACGCGCCTAGACGCGTGCGGCTTTTTCGTCCAACCCGGACATACCGAAGCGTTCCCCCAGGCAGTCCAGTACCGCTGCCGAATCCAGCTCCAGGTGGGAGAGCATGACCAAGGTGTGAAACCAGAGGTCTGCCACTTCCCCAATCACTTCACTGCGGTCTCCGCTGGCATCCTTGGCTGCGAGAATGACCTCAGTGGCTTCTTCACCCACCTTCTCGAGAATCTTGTTCAGGCCCCGATGATGCAGACTGGCCACATAAGAACTGTCCGGGCTGGCACTACGACGCGCCGCCAATATCACATCAAGTTGTTGCAAAACATCGTTCACGGCGTTTTTCCGTACATCGATTCGGGTGTTTTCAGCACGGCCTCGGTGACTTGCCAACCGGTTCCGTCCCAGCGTTGATAAAAGCAGTGGCGGCGGCCAGTGTGGCAGGCCACGCCGCCCAGTTGTTCAACTTTTAGCAGCACGGTGTCGCCATCGCAATCCAGGCGCAGCTCCTGTAGCAGCTGTACGTTGCCCGAGCTTTCACCCTTGCTCCACAATGACTGCCGCGACCGTGACCAGTAAACGGCGCGCCCGCTCTCGGCGGTGTGCTGCAGCGCTTCGGCGTTCATCCAAGCCAGCATTAACACCTCACCGCTTGCAGCGTCTTGCGCAATGGCCGGCACTAGGCCCTGATCATTCCAGCGTACGGCCTGCAGCAGAGTTTCTGTATTCATAGGCGTTGTGGTTTCCATAGCGAAGTATTATGGCACAGGGGGCCAGAGCCCGCCTATTCGCTGTTACAGGTGCCCCACCACAACAACAGGGCGGCGGCCCCTACCAGCAACCAACTCGCCGCCGGCGCCTGCGCCAGAAAGTCCCAGCCACCGGGAACGGCCAGTATGAGCCCCGTGCCGCACAGTGCAGTAGCCAATAGCCTGCGGCGCCCTCTGCGTTGACGCTGCTCCCGCTGCAACGCGACCAGCCGGGTCTGTTGCTGCTGATGCGAGCCGCCAGGGTTGGGGGTGAGGTGCTTGCGTTGCAGGTTATCCAATACTGCATCTGGCACCTGTGGCAGTTGCTCCAGCCAGGAGGGAATGTGCCGCTGCAGGCGTCGGAAGACAGACTGCGGTGAGTAGCGTTCCTGCACCCAGCGCTCAAGGAAGGGCTGCGCGGTATCCCACAGGTTGAGCTGCGGGTAGAGCTGGCGACCCAGGCCTTCAATATTCAGCAAGGTCTTTTGCAGAAGGACGAGTGCCGGCTGCACCTCCATGTCGAAACGGCGCGCGGTGCTGAACAGATAGATCAACAGCTGGCCAAAGGAAATATCACTGATGGGGCGCTCGAACACCGGTTCACAAACGGCGCGCATGGCCGATTCGAAATCTGCGATACGCGTGCCCGGCGGCACCCAGCCACATTCCACATGCAGCTCGGCCACAGCCCGGTAGTCGCGCTGAAACACGGCGAGCAGGTTGCGCGCCAGATAGTATTGGTCGGCCTCGCTGAGGCTGCCGACAATGGCACAGTCCACGGCGATATAGCGTGGATTGGCCGGGTCTGTCGCATTGACGAAGATATTGCCAGGGTGCATATCGGCGTGGAAAAAGTTGTCCCGGAACACCTGGGTAAAGAAGATCTCAACGCCGCGCTCTGCCAGTAGCTTGAGGTCTGTGCCCAGCGAGGTCAGCGTCGCCATGTCGGTGACTGGAATGCCGCTGATGCGTTCGGCGACCATCACGTTGCTGCGGGTATAGTCCCAATGTACCTGGGGCACGTACACCAGGTCGCTGTCGGCAAAGTTACGCCGCAGCTGAGAGGCGTTGGCCGCCTCGCGGCGCAAATCCAGCTCGTCCAAGATGGTCAACTCATAGTCGGCAACCACCTCTAGTGGGCGCAACCGACGCCCATCCGGCAAATAACGTTGTACCAAACGCGCCAGGGTATAAAGCAGTGCCAGGTCTTGGCGAATCACGGGCTCTATCTCGGGCCGCAGCACCTTTACCACCACTTCTTCTCCGCTGTGTAGTGTTGCGCCGTGCACCTGCGCCACGGAGGCCGAGGCAATAGGCAGTGCTTCAAAGCATGCAAACAAGGTCTCTACCGGCTTCCCCAGCGCGGCTTCGATAATGTCGGCCGCCAGTTGTTCGTCAAAGGCCGGTACTTTGTCTTGCAGGCGCGCGAGTTCGTCGGCGATATCGGCGGGCAATAGGTCGCGGCGGGTAGAAAGCAGCTGCCCAAACTTGATAAACACCGGGCCCAGCTCTTCCAGGGCTCGGCGCAGGCGCTCTCCCCGGCTCATATTTTTGTGGCTGTTGCGCCAGGGTGACAGGCGTAGCAGCAGCCTCGCACTGGATGGCAGCGTATCGGCGGCCACGAATTCTTGTAGGCGGTAGCGCCCGGCGACGCGCAATATCAGCAGCAGCCGCCGGCTGCGAGAAAACAGCCCGGCGCTCATGTGTGGGAAGCCTGCATGCGTTTGCGCAGGCGGTCCAGACGCGATTGCAGCCGGTCCACACGCTGCTGTAACGATTGCAGGTCGGTGTAGAAGTCCTCCACCTCCAGCCGCGGCGGCGTCAGGCGCGCTTCTTCGTGGATGAATTCGTCGAGTTGACGCCGCAGGCTGCCGGATACCGCGTTGCCCGCGTTAAAACTGCTGCGCAGGAACTCTGCGAGCTGGTGCCCGGCAACGTCCCCCAGTACCGTCACCAAGGGTGCCTCCCAGTCCAGGTCCAACTGCCCAATAATGCGCTGTAGTTCAATCAGTGGAGCACTGTCACCCTGTAAGGCGACGTTGCCATTGATGAGCGCAGCCGCGGGGTCACTGGCGCCTGCCAGCTCGGCAAAGTCGGCGGCGGCGCCACGGACCCGGGTTGTGACGGGGCCGTCGTAGTAGCCGAGCAGCCGGGTTTTGTCTGCGGCGGGTTGCAGGTAAACATTGACCTTGGGGGCGGTGCACTCAATGGCAAAGGTGCTGCCTGCCAGGCGCCCCAGCTGTTGTTGCCCCGCCGGGTCAAGTGCCAGTGCGCCATTGAGTGCGGCCTCCAGCGCGGCGAGCGCCGCTGTGGTCAGTGTGGGGTCGAGGCCGGCGGCCATGTCAGGCCTTGAAACCCCGGTGCAGGGCGACAACGCCGCCGGTGAGGTTATGGTACTCGCAATTCACGAAGCCAGCATCTTCCAGCATGCCGAGCAGTGTTTCCTGATCGGGATGCATGCGAATCGACTCGGCCAGGTATTGGTAGCTGTCGCTGTCGCCTGCCACCAGTTTGCCCATGACCGGCAGTACCCGGAAAGAGTAACCGTCGTAAGCCTTGCCCAGCAGGGGGTTCACTGGCTTGGAGAACTCCAGAACCAACAATCGGCCGCCGGGCTTCAGGACCCGCAGCATGGAGCGCAGCGCGAGATCTTTGTCTGTGACATTGCGCAGGCCAAAAGCAATGCTGACACAGTCGAAGCTGTCATCAGGGAAAGGCAGATACTGAGCATCGGCCTGCACGAACTCTACGTTGCCTTGAAAACCAGTGTCCAGCAGTTTGTCGCGGCCTACGTTCAACATCGACTCATTGATGTCCGCCAGCACGACGCGGCCGGTTGGGCCTACGATATTGGCGAACTTTGCCGCCAAGTCGCCGGTGCCGCCGGCAATATCGAGCACCGATTGGCCCGCCCGCACGGCGCTGAGCTCAATGGTGAAACGCTTCCAAATCCGGTGTATACCGCCGGACATCAGGTCGTTCATCAGGTCGTAGCGCGCCGCCACCGAATGAAAGACGTTGGCTACCAGCCCGGCTTTGGCTTCTTCATCCACTTCCCGATAACCGAAATGGGTGCTGCGTTTTTCGCTCATGTGGCCTCCGCTAGCGCACAACAGGGCAGCTATTGTAGCGCGATGTCGGGGCTCGGGTCAGGGTTGGGGTCACGGTTGAAACTGGATGACTTGTACCTGTGGGTCGCGGGCTGCACCGGCGGCGGACATTCGGTCGAGGTAATCTTGCCAGAGCGCCTCGCGACGGCAGCACAGGTCGTACAAAAAGTCCCAAGAGTAGAGTCCGGTATCGTGCCCGTCATCAAACACCAGTTGCAGGGCATAGTGGCCGACGGGCTTGATATCGGTGATGCCGACGTGGAGCTTGCCGGTTTGCAGCACCTCTTGGCCGGGGCCGTGGCCCTTCACCTCTGCAGAGGGGGAGTGCACTCGCAGGTATTCACAGGGCAAGCGGTAGCGTTCGTCCGCCCCATAGGCCAGCTCCAGCTCCCGTGATTTGCGGTGCAAATGGATGTCGGTGGGGCGCGGTGCTCGCTCGGTCATGTGTTCACCTTACAATATGAAGCGGGAGAGATCTTCGTCTTCGCTGAGTGCCAGCAGCTGACTGTTAACGTAGTCGGCATCAATGGTCAGCACCTGCGTTTGCAGGCCCGTATCAGCCGCGCCAAAGGAGGCCTGCTCCAACAGCCGCTCCATCACGGTATGCAGGCGACGGGCGCCAATGTTCTCCGTTTTCTCGTTCACTTTCCAGGCCGTCTCGGCAATACGCTGCAGGCCGTCGGGAGTGAACTCTAGCTGCAGCCCTTCGGTGGCCAGCAGTGCCTGATACTGTTCCGTCAGCGAAGCATCTGGCTCGGTAAGAATGCGCTCGAAGTCGCTTGCCGTCAGTGAATCCAGCTCTACACGGATGGGCAGCCGACCCTGCAGTTCGGGGATAAGATCCGAAGGCTTGGCCAAGTGGAAGGCGCCCGAGGCGATGAACAGGATGTGGTCGGTCTTGAGGGTGCCGTGTTTAGTGGTGACCGTGGAGCCTTCGATCAGCGGCAGCAGGTCACGCTGTACGCCTTCCCGGGAGACATCGGCACCCGCGGTTTCGCCACGTTTGGCCACCTTGTCGAGCTCATCGATAAACACAATGCCGTTTTGCTCGGCCTCGTGAATGGCGCGCTGTTTCAGGTCGTCTTCGTTAACCAGCTTGGCTGCTTCTTCATCGCGCAGAGCTTTCAGCGCGGCCTTCACTGGCATGCGTCGCGCTTTGCTCTGTTGGCGTGAAATATTGGAGAACATGCTCTGCAGCTGGTTGGTCATCTCCTCCATGCCCGGCGGTGCCATGATTTCCATGCCGGGGCCGCTGCTGGCGATGTTCACCTCCACTTCTTTGTCGTCGAGGTCGCCTTCGCGTAATTTTTTTCGCAGCATTTGCCGCGTGCCGCTGCTGCTGTCGGCCGTGTCGCCGCGTGCAGGCGGCAGCAATATATCGAGCAGCCGTTCTTCTGCGGCCTCTTCGGCGCGGAACTGCACCCGCTCCATTTCCTGCTCGCGATACAGTTTCACCGCTACATCAGCCAAATCGCGAATGATCGACTCGACGTCCCGGCCAACGTAGCCGACTTCAGTGAATTTGGTGGCCTCAACCTTAACGAAGGGGGCATTGGCCAGTTTTGCGAGCCGGCGGGCTATCTCGGTTTTGCCTACGCCAGTGGGGCCGATCATGAGGATATTTTTCGGGGTGATTTCTGCGCGCAGTGCTTCGGGCAGCTGCATACGCCGCCAGCGATTGCGCAGCGCGATGGCCACGGCGCGCTTCGCGTCCTGCTGGCCGATAATGTGTTTGTCCAGCTCGTGGACAATCTCCCGGGGCGTCATGTTGGACATGCAAAAGGCCTAATAGTCGAGTTGTTCGATGGTCTGATTGTGGTTAGTGTAAATGCAGATGTCGCCGGCGATATTCAGCCCCTTCTCCACAATGCTGCGAGCATCGAGATCCGTGTTATCGAGCAGAGCGCGCGCGGCCGACTGGGCGAAAGGCCCGCCGGAGCCAATGGCAATCAGGTTGTCTTCGGGTTCGATAACATCGCCGTTGCCCGTTATAACCAGTGACGTTTCTTTGTCCGCCACGGCCAGCAGTGCTTCAAGGCGGCGCAGGGAGCGTTCGGTGCGCCATGCCTTGGCCAGCTCTACCGCGGCGCGCACCAGGTGCCCCTGATGCTTATCCAGCTGCGCTTCGAACAATTCAAACAGGGTAAAAGCATCCGCAGTGCCGCCTGCAAAACCGGCCAGCACGTTGTTCTTGTGCAGCCGTCGCACTTTGCGGGCATTGCCTTTCATCACGGTATTGCCCAGCGATACTTGTCCGTCGCCGCCAATCACAACGCTGTTGCCGCGACGGACGGAAAGGATGGTTGTACCTCGATACTGTTCCACGATGAATCTCCTGATAGTCCCGATATGGGGGGCGGTGGCTGGAATTCAAGCCTGTGTGCTGGGTGCGCCTGGCAGGCGCAGCGGGACTGCTAGGGAGTACCCCGCTTTAACAGCAACGTGTCTATATTCTGTGCGGCCGTGAGTCCGCGCGCCCTGCTCATCTGCGCATGGGTGGAAAATGGCCCCAGATAAACTCGGAACCAGCGCCCGTTGTTGCCGGTGGACTCTTCCACGTTGGGGTCGAGGCCTAGCAGCAGCAGTTCTGCTCGACGCCGATCGGCGTCTTCGCGCTGTCGGAATGAGCCCGCCTGCAGTACGAAGCTTTCGGTGACTTGCGGGCTGGCGCTCGGCAGCGGCGCAGTCATCGCTGACGGTTCCACTTCCACATCGATGGTTTGTTCCGGCAGCAGGGTATAAAAGTCAAAACGCGGTTTTGGGGGCGCCTGTGCTTCAGCTGCTGCGGGGCTACCCGTGCCCGGCGGAATACTGGGGGGAAGCGTCCCCAGGTAAAGCAGCAGGCTGAGGAACACGCCGGTGCCGACCCCTGCGCCATACCAGCGCCAGGGGCTCGCTGCGCTGCTGCTCTCGTTGCGCCGGGCTGCCTGGGGTTTGCGCCTGGCACCACTGCGGCCGCCTTGGTCTCGGGCCATTTACATGGCCTCCGGTGCGTTGACACCCAGCAGCCAGAGCCCGTTGGCGATGACCTGGCGTACCGCTTGGCTCAATGCGAGGCGTGCGTCGCGCAGGTCATTGTCCTCTACCAGCATTTTGTGCGCGTTGTAGTAACTGTGGAATTCAGCCGCCAGCTCGCGCAAATAGTTAGCCACCGTGTGCGGCTCACTGGCGAGTGCGGCGGCGGCGACCACTTCCGGGTATTGGTCGAGGCGCTTGAACAGGGCTTTTTCTTGGTCTTCTTGCAGGCGCGCGAGTCCTTTGACGCCGCGTTCCATTTGCCAGTCCCAGCCGTGCTCTGCCAGTTTAGTGAGTACCGAGCAGGCCCGTGCGTGCGCATATTGGATGTAGTACACCGGGTTGTCATTGCTCTGGGATAACGCGAGGTCGATGTCAAACGTCAGCTGGGAGTTGGGCGCCCGCGCCACCAGAAAGTAGCGTGTTGCATCACAGCCTACCTCGTCGATCAGGTCGCGCAGGGTCACGTAGCTACCGGCCCTTTTCGACAGCTTGACCTCGGTGCCTTCGCGCATCACGGTCACCATCTGGTGCAACACGTAGTCTGGCCACCCTTCAGGAATGTCTGCTTGCAGCGCTTGCAGGCCCGCCCGCACGCGCGTCACCGTGCTGTGATGATCGGCTCCCTGCTCGTTGATCACGCGCTCGAAGCCGCGCTGCCATTTGTTGAAATGATAAGCGACGTCGGGAAGGAAGTAGGTATAACCGCCCTCTCGTTTGCGCATGACTCGATCTTTGTCATCGCCGAATGCGGTGGTGCGCAGCCACAGCGCGCCGTCTTCTTCATAGGTGTGGCCGTTGGCCACCAAGCGTGCCACCGCGGCTTCCACCTCGCCGGACTCGTACAGCGACGACTCCAGAAAGTAGTGATCGAAATTCACGGCAAACGCCTTCAGATCGAGGTCCTGCTCACGGCGTAGGTAAGCCACGGCAAAGTCGCGCAGCGCCTCAAGGTCATCCGGGTCGCCTTTGCCGTCGACCTTGCGGTCTTTCGCCGCAATTTGTTCGCCCGCCAGGTAGGCAGCCGCCACATCGGCAATGTAGCCGCCGCGATAGCCGTCTTCCGGCCACGCCGGGTCGTCCGGATCCAGGCCTCGGCAGCGCGCCTGCACCGACAGCGCCAGGTTGCTGATCTGGGCGCCGGCATCGTTGTAATAGAATTCGCTGGCCACAGACCAGCCGGTGGCACCCAGTAGCCGACAGATGCTGTCACCGACCGCTGCACCGCGCCCGTGGCCGACGTGCAGGGGCCCGGTTGGGTTGGCGGAAACAAACTCGACCTGCACCCGACGCCCTGCACCGCCGTTACTGCAACCGAACTGCGCGCCTTCGGCCAGCACCCGCTGGACTACTGCCCGGCTGCTGTCTTCCGAGAGGAAAAAGTTGATAAACCCGGGGCCAGCAATTTCGGTACGGCTCACCAGCGGTGAGGCGGGCAGCGCAGCGCAAATCATGGCGGCCAAGTCGCGAGGTTTATGGCCTGCGCCTTTGGCTAGCGTTAATGCGACGTTGCTCGCCAGGTCGCCGTGGCTGGCATCCCTCGTGCGCTCGATAACGATCTGTGGCTGGGTTGCGGCGGGGAGCTCGCCTGCTGCGACCAGTGCCTCCAGTGCTTGCTGGATGAGCTGTGACAGTTGTTCCTTCATTGGCGGGGGGGCTACCTGCTGTGTAGGGATGAATAGACGCTTTTGTGCCGGCCGTTGCGCGCTGTATTATCGCCGTAAAAGCCTATCCATGGCCAGCGCGAGGGGGATATCACCCCAGATCCAGCGGGTCGACATCAATAGACCAGTTGAGCCCCGATCGAGCGGGAAGCTGTGTCGCGTAGTGCACCAACAGGCGCGCGAGTTGCTGCGCCCTGCGCACATCCGGCGCCATGGCCAGAAGTTGGTTGCGAAACTTCCCCGCACGTCGCTGCAAGGGTGATGGTAAGGGCCCAATCAGTCGGCAGCCCTCGGGCAGCTTTGGCTGCGCCTGTTGCCGCAGTGAGCCGAGGAATTTTTCCCCGGTGTCGGAGGCAGGGCTGTCGGTACGCAGAAGTAACAGACGACTGTGGGGTGGCATGCCGCTGTCGCGGCGTGTCTCCAGCAGGCGCCGGGCCTGTTCTGCGTAGCTCTCAGTGAGCATTGCCAGCATTAGCGGGTGATCGGGGTAGTGTGTTTGTACCAGTACTTGCCCTGCATCGTTGGCGCGCCCCGCGCGGCCCGCAACCTGCGTGAGCAGTTGCGCCATGCGTTCTTCACCGCGAAAATCAGCGCTAAACAGCAGCGCATCGGCATCAATTACAGCGACCAGGCTTACGCCGGGAAAATGATGCCCTTTGGTCAGCATCTGGGTGCCTAGCAGGATGCAGGGTTGCCCGTCAGACACCTGCGTCACCAGCGCTTGCATGGCGCCTTTACCCTGCATGGAATCGCTATCGACCCGATGGATAGGCCAATTGCCAAAGATGTGTTGCAGGGTATCTTCTGTTTGCTCTGTGCCCAGGCCGTTAGTGAGCAGGCGCGCGCTGTGGCACTGGGGGCACGCTTCGGGCAGGCGCAGGTTGGCGGCGCAGTGGTGGCAGCGGAGCCGGCGCTGCCGACGATGCACTGTCATTCGTGTGTCGCAGGCGCGGCACTCAGCGATCCAACCACAATCGTGGCACTGCAGGGCAGGCGCATAGCCGCGGCGATTGAGAAACAGCAGCACCTGTTGACCTGCCTGTAGCGCGGCCTGTATGGCTTCGCGCAAAGCGGCGGACAGGCCCCCCTGCAGCGCTTCACGGCGCACGTCGATAGCGCGCATGCTGGGCAGTTCGCCGGCTCCCGCGCGTTGCGTCAGGTGGAAGTGTTGGTAGCGACCCTGTAATGCGTTGTGCAGCGTTTCCAGTGCCGGCGTAGCGCTGCCCAAAACCACGGTTGCACCCTCGAGCTGGCCGCGTTTGACCGCCAGATCCCGGGCGGAATAGCGGAACCCGTCCTGCTGTTTAAAAGAGCCATCATGCTCTTCGTCTACGATGATCAGGCCCGGCTGTTGCAGGCTGGTGAAGATCGCGGAGCGCGTGCCGACGATGATGCGCGCGACGCCGGTACGTGCAGCCTCCCAGGCGGCGTAGCGCTCCGTGTCATTGAGGCCGGAGTGCAGTACGGCGATACCACTGCCAAAGCGCTCGACGAAGCGCGCCAGCGTTTGCGGAGTGAGGCCTATCTCCGGTATCAGGACCAGTGCCTGCTGCCCCTGTGCCAAGCAGTGGGTGATCAATTGCAAGTACACTTCGGTCTTGCCGCTGCCGGTAATGCCTTCTAACAAGCTGCAGTTGAACTCACCGTAGCTCGCCAAAATGCCCTGCAGAGCGGCGGACTGCTCTGTATTCAAGGCCAGCCCGGGCCTGGGCGTGCCTGGCATGGCAGAAGGTTTTAACAGGCAGCGCTCCGCCAGGCCTTTTTGCTCGAGCTGGCGCAGGATACCCGAGCTGATACCCTTGCTGCGGAAGGTATCGGTGGCTAGCTCGTGGGTGTTCTGCAGTAACGACAGGGCTTCGGCCTGGCGCGGCGAGCGCTGCAGAGCGCCATCCGGCAGGCCTTTGCCGCGCTGGCTGAGGCGCCAGCCCGGTTGGCCCGGGGGCAGATGCGCTTGTCCACTGCGCAGGCCGGGTGTAAATGCAGCCTCTATCACCTCGCCCAGAGGATGCTGATAATAGTCTGCCGCCCACAAGCACAGTTGCAGCACACCCGCGGACACAAGTGGCTCAGCGTCAACGAGCTTCTGTGCAGTGCGTAGTGAGGTACTTGGGAGCGTGGATTCGGCCGCTATCTCAATCAGATAACCCTGGAGCTGGCGGCGGCCGAAGTCGACCCGCAGGCGCACGCCCGGCGTCAGGCAGGCCAATGTTGAGGCGTCCAGGTCCGCGGGCGGCAGGTAGTCAAATAGTGAGCGCAGTGGACAGGGAATGGCCAGGCGAAGAACGGGCATCGCGCCTCTCAGCGTGTGTTGTGGGTGTGTGCAGTCCGTACATAGTACATCAGCAATGGGACTTGCGCCCTGCGCCGTGTCTGCTATGATGCGCGCCTATTTTTTCGTTACCTCCACAAGTCCGGTACGGTGCCCGACAGGCTCGGGTGGCGGTGCTAATCCACAGGAGCTACACCATGAAAGCAGAAATTCACCCCAAGTACGAGGCGGTCACAGCCACCTGCAGTTGCGGCAATGTGGTTACCACGCGCTCTACGCTGTGCGAGAACTTTCACATCGACGTATGCTCGCAGTGCCACCCTTTCTTCACCGGCAAGCAGAAGGTGCTGGACAGTGGCGGCCGCGTAGACCGCTTCAAGAAGCGTTTCGGCGGGCGCGGCACCTCGCGCTAGGCGGTGCCCCGGGCTACCTCGTGCAGCTCTGGAATCAGGCTGGGCGCCGCAAGGCCCCCGGCTTTTTTTGTGTCTGTAACAGCGGTTAATATTGGCTCGCTTGTGACCACTCAGGCTTTTCTATATTCTCGTGTGTCATTCCCGCAAGCGCAGTAATCAGCGGATTTTAAGCTATGAGCAAAGATTTCAGACAGGCGGCCCTCGACTATCACGCGAAGCCGGTGCCGGGGAAAATCAGCATGGAGCTGACCAAGCCGGCAGAAACACAGGCAGAGTTGGCACTGGCTTATAGCCCGGGTGTTGCCGAGCCTTGTCGTGAGATTGCCGAGGACCCCAACGCAGCCTACCTTTATACCGGTAAGGGTAATTTGGTTGCCGTAATCAGCAATGGCACCGCCGTGCTTGGGCTGGGTAACTTGGGGGCGCTGGCAAGCAAGCCGGTGATGGAGGGCAAGGCCCTTCTTTTCAAGCGCTTTGCCGGTATCAATTCCGTGGATATTGAGGTGAGCACCGAAAACACGGAGAGCTTCATTGAAACCGTGGCGAACATCGCCGATACCTTTGGCGGGATCAACCTCGAGGATATCAAGGCCCCGGAGTGTTTTGAAATCGAAGCGGAGCTATCGCGCCGCTGCACCATTCCCATTTTCCATGACGATCAGCACGGTACGGCCATTGTTACCGCAGCCGGCATGATTAACGCGTTGGAAATTCAGGGTAAGCGCCTGGAAGACGCGGTCATTACCTGCCTGGGTGCCGGAGCTGCAGCGATTGCGTGTATGCGACTACTGGTCAGCATGGGTGCCCGTCGGGAAAACATTTTTATGTTGGACCGTCGGGGGGTCATCTACGCGGGCCGTGAAGGCGTTAACGCTTACAAGCAGGAATTCGTCAACAACACCGACAAGCGCAGCTTGAGCGATGCCGTGCGCGGAGCTGATGTGTTTGTGGGCCTTTCCGGCGCCGACTTGCTGAGCGCCGATATGCTGCTTTCCATGGCAGATCGCCCCATTGTATTTGCCTGCTCCAACCCCGACCCTGAAATACGGCCAGAGCTAGCCCACAGCGTGCGCGATGACCTCATCATGGCGACCGGTCGTTCGGATTATCCCAATCAGGTAAATAACGTGCTCGGCTTTCCATTTATTTTCCGCGGCGCGCTGGACGTGCGTGCCAGTGCGATCAACGAGGAAATGAAGATTGCGGCAGTTAAGGCGCTGGGTGACCTGGCTCGCGAGCCAGTGCCGGCTGCCGTGTTGCAGGCCTGCGGAGAAACCGAGCTGAGTTTTGGCCCACGCTATATTATTCCCAAGCCGGTGGACCCTCGCCTGCTGCAGCGTATTGCGCCTGCAGTGGCGCGTGCCGCTGTGGACAGCGGTGTGGCGCGCATCCCCTACCCCGATGGCTACGCTCCGGGTGCACTCTAGCGGCTGAAATATGCTGCAGCCCGCTAGCGCTTACTAGAAAATATCTCTGACCAGGTCTTCAGTGGTGCCTCGGAGTCCTGAGGCGCCGCTGCTGCCGCTTGTGGCAGGCAGTTGATCTTCACGGAAGTACTCAAAAATTGCGTTCTTCTGGCCCGGAGGAGCCAATAGGCCTGTGTCCGGGTCAATGCGCACGTGGACGACGCCTGGCGGTAACGGGGCTTCCACGTCCGGGCTGTCAACCAGGGCGCCGCGCATATAGTCTATCCAGATTGGCAGTGCTGCAGTGCCCCCGAATTCGCGCCGGCCCAGTGGCGTATAATTGTCAAAGCCGACCCAGGCCGTGGTCACCACATCCCGGTTATAACCCGAAAACCAAGCGTCCATGGGGCCGTTGGTGGTGCCGGTTTTACCTGCCAGGTCGTTGCGGCCCAAGGTCAGCGCCCGGCGCCCGGTGCCGCGTTTAATCACGTCTTGCAGGATGCCGGTGAGGATATAGTTGGTTCGTTCATCCATGACGCGCTCAGCGCGCGACGCTTTTGGGGCCTGCTGTGCCGCGCCGGCAAGAATTTCTTCCATACGTAGTTCTTGCTCTGGCTCAGCTTCTGCGGCAGACAGTTCCATACAGTCGCGGCATACGGTTGGCGGCGCAGCCTGGTCTACAAGATTGCCATCGATGTCTTCGATGCGATCAATCAGAAAAGGTTTCACTGAGTAGCCGCCATTGGCGAGTACTGCGTAGGCCGTGGCCAGCTCGAGGGGAGACATGACATGGGTGCCCAAAGCCAGTGACAGGTCGGGCGCAAACTTGCTGGTATCGAAGCCGAAACGCTCTACGTGGCGAATCAGTTCTGGCACACCGATCTGTTGCAGCAGGCGAATGGAAACGAGGTTGCGGGACTGTGTGAGTGCCCAGCGCAGCCGGGTTGGCCCATAAAACCGGCCGCCGTCGTTTTCGGGCCGCCAGTAATCCTCCAGCGCGGTATCCGCCAGCACCACGGGAGCATCATTGATGATGCTCGCGGCGGTGAAACCCGACTCCAGGGCCGCGCTGTACACAAACGGCTTGAAGCTTGAACCCGGTTGGCGCCTGGCTTGAGTCGCGCGGTTGAATTTACTGTTTTCGAAGCCGAGGCCGCCGACAATGCTGACAATGGCTCCATTGTCCGGGTCCAGCGATACCAGCGCGGCCTGTACCGCCGGCACTTGGGCAAGGTGCCAGCGCGCGTCGTCTTTACGGTGCACGCGGATCAGGTCCCCGACGGCCACCACATCGCTGATAGTGGCCGGCGCGCGGCCCATGGAGTTTTCCGTCAGGTAAGGGCTGGCCTGACGTAGACCGTCATCCCAGAGCAGTTCTCCCGGCGTGCCATTGTTGAACAACAGATCCACGCGGTCTTCACGTAAGCGGGTTACGATGGCAGGGCTTAGCCCCGCCACCGCCGGGGTGTCGGCAAGTGCCTCGAGCCATGCGCTGTTTGCACGGCTGCTTTCTGTTTCTGCGGCGGGGGGAAGTTGGCGTTCCGGGCCGCGGTAGCCGTGGCGCTTATCGTAGGTAAACAAGCCGTCTACCACCGTCTCCTGCGCGAGCTGCTGTAGTTCGCTGCTGATGGTGGTGTAGACGTGGTAGCCATCGGTATAGGCCGCCATGCCAAAGCGCTCCAGCATTTCCTGGCGGGCCATTTCTGCAGCGTAGTGCGCGGCAAAACTCAGTTGTGCGCCATGGTGCTCTGCACTGGCAGGCTCCTGCATCGCCACCGACCAGCTGTCTCGGTCGATGTAGCCCAAAGACAGCATGCGTCCCAGAATCCAGTCACGCCGTTCTTTGCTTGCCTGCGGTCCGCTGATCGGGTTGTTGCGTGAGGGAGCCTTGGGAATGCCGGCTAGCATGGCATGTTGCGCCAGTGTCAGTTCGCTGATGCTGGTGCCGTAATATACCTGTGCAGCCGCCTCGAAGCCGTAGGCGCGGTGGCCGAGGAACACGCGGTTGAAGTACAGCTCAAAAATTTCTTCTTTGTTAAGCGCGCGCTCGACCTTGATGGCCAGTAATATCTCGTTGAACTTGCGGGTAAAGGTGCGTTCGAGGCTCAGGAAGTAGTTGCGTGCCACCTGCATGGTGAGTGTGCTGCCGCCGGAGCCCTTCTCCCCGGTGAGCGCTAGCTCTGACACGGCGCGCATCAGGCCGGCAATATCCACGCCGCTGTGGGTAAAAAAACGGTCGTCTTCTGCGGCTAACAGGGCTTGCACAAACTGGGGCGGAATATCCTCGAAACGCAGTGGATTGCGCTTCTGTTCGCCGAACTGGCCGATCAGGTCACCATCGCGTGTGTAGACCTGCATGGGCGTTTGCAGCTTGACGTCGCGGAGGGTTTCCACGTTGGGTAGCCCCGGGTCAAGGTAGAGGTAGACGCCCGCAAGAAGCCAAATGGCCCCCAAAAACCCCAGAATAGAGGAACGTAACAAAAAGCGGAAGAAACCCATTTATTCCTTTACAAACCAGTGACTTATATTAATGTGGCGGTGAGAGTTGCGAAAGCATCTGGCAATTATAAGCGATTTTTCGCTTTTGATTGCAGTATCGAATATGCTATGTCTGTAAATTAATGTAATAGTGTATAAAAGTAAGCTAAGTCAGTGATACGCATAGGAAAACGAATTGCTTGGCATTCTAGGTAAGAAAAAATCGGTGCCGGTGTTGGGGTTGGATGTCAGCTCCACTACGGTCAAGCTGCTGGAGCTTAGCCAATCCGGGGGGCGATATCGAGTAGAAAGTTACTCGGTCTCCTCGCTCCCTGTAGATGCGGTTATCGAGAAAAATGTGAACGACATCGAGGGCGTCACGAACGCCATTCGAACCGTCGTAGCCCAGTCGCGCACCAAACTCAAGACCGCCGCTGCCGCTGTCGCAGGGTCGTCGGTGATCACCAAGATCATTGACATGCCAGCTGGCCTCGATGAGGACGACATGGAGGCCCAGTTGACACTGGAGGCGGATCAGTACATCCCGTACCCGTTGGACGAGGTGGCGATTGATTTTGAGATTCAGGGCGTATCGCCTGAGCGCGCTAACCATGTTGAGGTGCTGCTGGCAGCCTGCCGGCGTGAAACCATCGACTCGAGGGTTGATGCCATAGAGGGTGCGGATCTCACCGCGCGCATCATGGATGTCGAAGCGTATGCAATGGAGCGAGCCTACGGGTTGATTCGTCGCCAGCTGAAACTCGAGCAGGAAAGCATGGTCGCTATTGTTGATATCGGTGCCACCATGACGACCCTCAGTGTGTTGAATAACGGGCAGACCATCTATACCCGTGAGCAGCTGTTTGGTGGCAAGCAGTTGACTGACGAAATCATGCGCCGTTACGGGTTGCCGTTGGAAGAGGCCGGGTTGGCCAAAAAGCAAGGTGGCCTGCCGGACGACTATGAGCCTGAAGTGTTGGTACCCTTCAAGGAAGCCGTGGTGCAGCAAGTCGCGCGCTCTCTGCAATTCTTCTTTTCATCCAGTCAGTTTAACGATGTTGATTGTATCATCCTTGCCGGCGGCGTCGCGTCCATGGACGGCTTGGTCGATCTGGTGCAAGACAAGCTGGGCGCGCCGGCCGCAGTCGCCAACCCGTTTGCCGAGATGACGATCTCATCGCGGGTCAATGCCGTCGCGTTAAGTAACGATGCGCCCGCCATGATGATTGCCTGCGGCCTCGCCTTGCGGAGCTTTGACTGATGGCGCAAATCAATCTGCTGCCCTGGCGTGAGGAGCGCAGGGCTGAACGAAAGAAAGAATTCCTGGCGCTGCTTGGCATCATTGTCTTGCTGGGTATTGCTGGCGTAGTTCTCGGCGACCGGTTTGTTAACGGCCAGATCAGTGAACAAAAGGCCCGCAATGAGTACCTTGCCCAGAATATTCGTACGCTCGACGCGCAGGTGGCTGAAATCGAAGAGCTGGAGCGGCGTCGCAATCAGCTGATAGATCGTATGCGCGTTATTCAGGAGTTACAGGGCAATCGCCCGATTATTGTGCGGGTAATGGATCAGTTGGTGCGCACTCTGCCTGATGGTGTGTTCTACACCAGCCTGAAAAGCAGCAACAACGAGATTGTTTTGGTGGGTGTCGCAGAGTCCAATAACCGCGTTTCTAGCCTGATGCGTCGCCTGGACACGTCTGATTGGCTAGAGCAGCCCAATCTTGATGCGGTGCGTGCCGCGACCCAATTCGGTGATCAAGCGGCAACTTTCAATCTTAAGGTGAAGGTGCAACTGCCTGAATCTGATGACGGTGCGGGGGGTTAAGTCGTGGCATTTGAAGACACTCTACGCAGTCTCCGCGAATTCGATGTTAACAATATCGATTTTGACAACATTGGTGCATGGCCTGCGGCGGTCAAGGTAATATTAGGCGCATTGCTCCTTGTAGTGGTGGGTGCAGGTGGCTATTACTATCACATCAAGGATCTGCAATTGGCGCTGACGGGCGTGCAGGCAGAGGAGCAGCGCCTGCGGCAGGACTATGAGAAAAAGGCCTTTCAGGCGGCCAATCTGGAGGCCTACAAGGCTCAGATGGTTGAGATGGAAGAATCCTTCGGCGCGCTGGTCAGCCAGTTGCCCAGCGACACGGAAGTCCCCGGCTTGCTGGAGGACATTACCAATAAGGGCCTGATGAACGGTTTGGAGATCAACAGCATTGCACTGCAAGGTGAGCAAGCGCGTGAGTTCTATGTTGAGCTGCCCATCGCGATTACGGCGACAGGGTCGTATCACGATCTGGGTGCTTTCATCAGCGGCATGGCGGGTTTGCCGCGCATTGTGACGTTGCATGATTTTTCAATCTCCGCGCCGTCAGGCAACGGCAACTCGCTCAACATGAGCATTACTGCGAAGACCTATCGCTACAAGGATGGAGAGGGCTAGCATGAGCACGGTGCGCCTGACCGCAGTTGCGGTGTCCGCAGCCCTGCTGCTGACAGCCTGCGGGTCGGATAGTTTTAGTGACCTTGATGCTTATATGGCTGAAAAGCGTGCGCGGCCGGGGGGTATTATCGCCCCAATCCCCACGTTTCAGGCCTATGAGGCTTTTGCGTATAGTGCTACGGCGCTGCGCAGCCCGTTCGATCGCCCTGTAGAAGTGCGTGATATCACGCAGATGCAGGCCATTAGCGCGATCAAGCCGGACGAAAAGCGTGCGCGTGAGTTCCTGGAACAGTACACCTTCGATTCGTTGGCGATGGTCGGCTCGCTGGAGCGCAGTGGAACTCAGTGGTCATTGGTTCGGGACCCTGACGGGGGCGTGCACCGCGTGCGCTTGGGAAATTTCTTGGGGCGCAACCACGGCAAAATTGTTGAGATGACGGATACCTATGTGGCGGTAGTTGAGATCGTCAGTGACGGTACCGCAGACGGGTGGGTGGAGCGTCCGCGGACAATCGAACTTAGCGGCATCTGACGCAGGGGCCATCGATGACAGCCATGTTGAAAAAAACAGAAAATTTGGGGAAAAGTGCCGTGAAAGAGGGATCGTGCAGACGGAGTTTTGCACTGCAACGTCTGGCAGCAGTGCTGGTTTTCAGCCTCTTGGGGCAGGCCGTGCTGGCAGCGCCGACGGTTACTGACATTGAGTTCGCTTCGCGTCCTGGCAGTAAAATTGAGGTGCGCCTGGACTTTGATGAAGCCCCGCCTCCGATGGAGTCTTACACCATCGAAAAGCCAGCTCGTATCGCCATTGACTTTCCCGGTGCACGCAGCGCACTGCCGCAAAAGAGCTATTCCCTACCCTACGGCAATGCGACCGGCGTGGTGGTGCTTGAGTCGGGAGATCGCACGCGGCTGGTGTTGAACCTGGTCAAGTTGGTGCCGTATGAAACTCGTGTGGAAGGCAACAGCCTGTTTCTGGTCGTGGGCCAAGACAGCACCGGCGACTATGTTAAACCGTCCAGCGACCCCAATGCGCTGACAGAGCGCGTCGAGAAAGTGTCTCGCGAGCGTTCATCGATTAACGACTTGCAGTTCCAGCGTGCCGGCAATGGAGAGGCGCGTCTCACGCTTGAGCTCAGCAATCCTTCGGTTGACGTCAACGTGTTCAGTGAGCGCGGCGATATTCGCGTGCAGTTCCTCGATACCAGCGTGCCGGAACACCTGATGCGGCGCTTTGACGTCACAGATTTCGCCACACCGGTGACCAGTGTGGATGTGAACAGCACTGAGCGGGGCGCAACATTGACGCTTAAAACCGTTGGTGAGTTCGACTACCTCGCTTATCAAACCGACAACCAGTATGTGATTGCGGTTAAGCCATTGACTAAAAAGGAGTTGGAAGACCGGCGCGATGAGTTCAACTATGTCGGCGAACGTATTTCTTTGAATTTCCAAGACATCGAAGTACGTGCGGTGCTGCAGTTGATCGCCGACTTCACCGAGCTCAACCTGGTAGCCAGTGATACTGTTGCCGGGCGCATTACTCTGAGGCTGCAGAACGTGCCCTGGGATCAGGCCCTGGAGCTGGTATTGCGCACTAAAGGCCTGGATAAGCGTCAGGTGGGCAACGTTTTGATGGTAGCTCCAGCGGCCGAGATTGCTGAGCGTGAGCGGCAGCAAATTGAAGCGAATAAGCAAATCGCTGAGTTGGCGCCGCTGCAGAGTGAGTTTATTCGCATTCGTTATGCCAGCGCAGCCAGCGTGGTCAGCCTGTTTCAGGCAGGCTCGGAAGACGGCGGCACGCTAATCTCCACGCGCGGCTCTGTCATTGTAGAGCCTCGCACAAACTCCCTGATTGTGACTGAAACGGCCTCCAAGTTGGCAGAGATTCGCGATCTCATCGATTTAGTCGACATTCCTATCCGCCAGGTCATGATTGAGGCGCGCATTGTCATTGCCCAGTCAGACCTGGAGCAGGAGCTTGGCATCGAATGGGGTGGCGGCTATGTCGACTCCGACGTGAATGGTAATTCGTTGTCGGTCTCCGGTGATACCGCCAATGTTGCGGCTATTAACCAGTCGGTGATTGATGGCACCGCCAGTACGGTTAACTTCCCGGGCGCTTTGTTGGTCGACTTGGGCGTTGCCTCCAAGGCGGGTGGGTTTGCCGTCGGCTTCACCAGTGAAGACCTGTTCCTGACCGCAGAATTGTCCGCTCTGGAAGCAGCGGGCAATGGCGAAGTGGTGTCGCAGCCGAAAGTGATTACCGGCGACAAGCAAAAAGCGATCATCAAATCGGGTTCTGAGATTCCCTACCAGGAAGGTTCCCTCAGCGGCCAAAACACCACCTCGTTCAAAGAAGCGGTGCTGCAGCTGGATGTCACACCGAATATCACGCCAGACGATCGTATTTTGCTCGACCTGGTGATTACCCAGGACTCGCTCGGCGACTTGGTACCCAGTGGGCAGGGCGGCTTTATTCCCTCCATCGACACCACGGAGCTGACGACTCAAGTGCTGGTCGGCAATGGAGAAACCGTTGTGCTGGGTGGCGTGTTCCGCACGGAGGACATTGAATCGGTGACTAAAGTCCCATTCTTTGGTGACATTCCCTATGTGGGAAGGTTGTTCCGCAACGAGTCTAACTCCAAGACCAAGACGGAAACGCTGATCTTCATCACGCCGCGCATTCTCGCCGACAGTCTGCTGGACTAAGGCGCTCTCGCACCGCCCATGCGCAAATTGCATCGCGTCTTTCTGGTCGGCCCCATGGGGGCCGGCAAGAGTACGATTGGCAAGTATCTCGCTCGCCAGTTGGGTTTGGCCTTTGCCGACACCGACACCGAAATTGAGCACCGTACTGGCGCCGATATTCCCTGGATTTTCGATGTGGAGGGTGAGGCCGGTTTTCGCGACCGCGAGCAGCAGGTGGTCGAGGAAATGACCTTGATGGACGATATCGTGCTGGCCACCGGCGGTGGTGTCATCATGCGTCCAGAAAATCGTGAAGCGCTCGGCAATCGGGGATTTGTGATTTATCTGCATGCCACGGTAGACGAGCAGGTGCGTCGCACGCGCAATGATCGTAAACGACCGCTGCTGCGTTTGGGCAACCCGGCGACTATCCTGCGCGACCTTATGGCGGTGCGCGACCCCTTGTACCGCGATATCGCTGACCACGTTATTGACACTGACGGCTGCAGCCCGCGCATGGTTGCGCAGCGACTCATGCAGGAACTCACCTCGGACCAGTAAAGACACAGCGGTGATCACAGCGCTAGAATGGCGTCTTTTCTTTTGGAGTGCCCCGTGTCTGTAATTATGCATACTGTTCACGTCGACCTCGCCGAGCGCAGCTACCCTGTTTATATTGGCCGCGATCTGCTGGCTGAACCGCAGCTGCTGCTGCAGCATTTGCGTGGCCGTGAGGTGGCGATTGTCAGTAACACCACGGTGGCCCCCCTGTACATGCCGCGCCTGCGCGCCGCGCTGGGTGAGGGTCGGCGCGTCACTGAAATTATTCTCCCCGACGGAGAACAGCACAAAACATTGGCGACGCTTGAGCATATCCTTGAGTGTTTGCTCGCAGATCGTCATAGCCGAAGCACCACGCTGATCGCCTTGGGCGGCGGTGTTGTGGGTGATGTTGCCGGTTTTGCTGCCGCTTGTTATCAGCGTGGCGTGGACTTCATTCAGGTCCCCACGACCTTGCTCGCTCAGGTGGATTCATCAGTCGGCGGTAAAACGGCGGTCAATCACGTCCTCGGCAAAAACATGATTGGCGCCTTTCACCAACCGCAGGCGGTATTAATTGACATCAATAGCCTGCATACCCTGCCAGCGCGGGAGTTGTCCGCGGGTTTGGCGGAGGTGATCAAGTACGGGCTGATTTGCGACGCCGACTTCTACTTGTGGCTGCAACAGGTCATGCCACGCTTGATAGGCAGAGACGATAGCGCACTGGCGGAAGCCATCGAACGCAGCTGCGCGCTGAAGGCGGCTGTGGTGGCAGCGGACGAACGCGAGGGTGGGCTGCGCGCGATCCTCAACCTCGGCCACACCTTTGGCCATGCAATCGAGACGGCGCAGGGTTACGGTAGCTGGTTGCACGGCGAGGCGGTGGCTGTGGGCATGTTGCTCGCGGTGCACTTGTCGGCGGCACGGGGCTGGGTCGACCCCTGTGAGATTGATGTCCTGTCTTCACTACTGCGCCAGGCCCAGCTGCCGCTGGATATTCCTGCAGGCATGTCACCCAAACTGTTCCTCGACCTGATGGGTCGCGACAAGAAGGTCGTTGATGGTCGGTTGCGCCTGGTTTTGTTACGCAGTATTGGCGAAGCCTGCCTTGTTGATGACGTCAGCGCCAGTGAGCTCGAGGGCCTCTTGCAAGGGGCGGTAGCGCGAGTGAAAAGCGCCGGTTGAGGTAGTTTGTTCCGCGCTCCCCAACTGTGTAAAATGTTCCCCCCCTCCTTCGCCTGAGTTCAGCTGAGGCGCGGGGCGTTCCGGTGTAACCGTTTGTTTTAATTACCTATTCTGGACACAGTATGAGTGCAGGCTTGTTTAGCCCTGAAGAATTTCGCGATAACTGCGGCTTTGGCCTGATCGTCCACAGTGCGGGCGACGCCAGCCACCGCCTATTGCAGACCGCCATTGAGTCGTTAACTTGCATGACTCACAGGGGTGGTATTGCCGCGGACGGCAAGACGGGCGACGGCTGCGGCTTATTGCTGCAGATGCCGGTACCGTTCATGCGCACCCTCGCGCAGGAAGCCTTTGGGGTAGAGCTTAACGACCCGTTTGGCGTGGGGCAGATATTCCTGAGCCAGGATGAGACCCGCGCTGCTGCGGCACGTGCCGCCATGGAGCAAGCGCTGACTGACCAAGGCCTGCAATTTGTGGGGTGGCGGCCGGTGCCTACCGACAGTAGCGTTTGTGGTGAGATAGCACTGGCGACGCTGCCGCGCATAGAGCAGATATTCTTTAGCGCGCCCGGGCTGAGTGCTGACGACCTGACGACGCGCCTGTTTGTGGCGCGGCGCAAAGCAGAAATCGCTAACGAAGCCGACCGCGATTTCTATATTTGTAGCCTGTCGGCCCGCGTGATTGTCTATAAGGGGCTGGTGATGCCCGTGGACCTGCGGCGGTTCTACCACGACCTCGACGATGAGCGCCTTGAAACGGCGATTTGCGTGTTCCACCAGCGTTTCTCAACCAACACCATGCCGCTGTGGCCGCTGGCTCAGCCGTTCCGGCTGCTCGCCCACAACGGTGAAATCAACACGATTGACGGTAACCGCAACTGGGCGGAAGCCCGTACATCACTGTTTAAAACTGACCGTCTGCCGAATATCAGCGATATCGCGCCTTTGGTGAACCGCACCGGCTCGGATTCCTCCAGCCTCGACAATATGTTGGAGACCTTGTTAACCGGTGGTGTCGACATGCCGCGTGCCCTGCGCATGCTGATTCCACCCGCTTGGCAAAATATGGAAGACATGGACCCCGATCTGCGGGCGTTCTACGAATACCACTCCATGCACATGGAGCCCTGGGATGGCCCCGCGGGCATCGTCCTAACTGACGGACGTTACGCAGCGTGTTTGCTGGATCGCAATGGCTTGCGCCCCGCGCGTTGGGTGAAAACTACTGACGGGTTTATTACGCTGGCGTCTGAGGTGGGTACTCACGGTTATCGCAGTGAGGACGTGATTGCCAAAGGGCGAGTGGGTCCTGGCCAGATTCTCGTGGTGGACACCCAAACGGGAGAAGTGCTGCACACGGCGGATATCGACAATCGGCTCAAAAGCCGCCACCCCTACAAGCGCTGGTTGAAGGAAAACTCTTACCACGTGGAAGGAACCTTCGGCGGCGAGCAAGCACCGGGCATAGAGCCCGATATGCTCATGCCATTCCAGAAAATGTTTCAGGTAACCTTTGAGGAGCGCGACCAAGTGCTGCGCCCCTTGGCCGAATCCGGCAATGAGGCCGTGGGGTCGATGGGTGACGACACGCCAATGGCGGTATTGTCCCTGCAGGCTCGCCCACTTTACGATTATTTCAGGCAGAAATTCGCTCAGGTGACCAACCCCGCTATCGACCCCCTGCGGGAGGCGATTGTGATGTCGTTGGAAACCGACTTGGGCGCGGAAAAGAACGTTTTTCACGAAGCCCCTGAGCACGCCGATCGCATCATACTGAGCTCTCCAGTGCTTTCGCAGGGCAAATTCAACACCTTGCTGTCTCTGAATCGGCCTGGTTTCGATGTTTGCGATATTGATGCCACCTACGATCCGGCAGAGGGTGGCCTGCAGCAGGCTGTCGCACACTTGGTCGTGACCGCCGAGCAGGCGGTGCGCGACGGCAAAACCATTTTGATTATTTCTGATCGGGGAATTGCGCCAGGGCGCCTGGCCATCCACAGTTTGATGGCCACCGGTGCTGTGCATCATCACCTGATTCGCAATGGCCTGCGTTGCGATGCGAACCTGGTTATCGAAACGGCCAGCGCACGCGACTCTCATCAGATGGCCTGCCTGCTGGGTTTTGGTGCCACGGCGATTTATCCCTACCTTGCCTATAGCGTGCTTGAAGAAATGATTCGCGATGGCGAGCTTTTGGGTGAGCCCAGCAGCTGTTACAAGAATTACCGTAAGGGCATCAACAAGGGGCTGCTTAAAATCATGTCCAAGATGGGCATATCCGCTGTCAGTTCCTATCGCGGCGCGCAGTTATTCGAAGCGGTTGGTTTGGCGACGGAAGTCGTGGGGGCGGCATTTTGCGGTGTGGCCTCGCGTATTGAAGGTGCCGGGTTCGTCGAGCTCGAAGATGACCAAAAGCGTCTGGCCAAGCTTGCATGGAATCCGCGCAAGCCACTGCAGCCGGGCGGCCTGTTGAAATACATGCATGGCCAGGAGTACCACGCCTTCAACCCGGATGTGGTGACGACCCTGCAGTTGGCGGTGGCAACGGGTGATTACGCAACTTACCAGCGTTATGCGGAGCTGGTAAATACACGCCCCGTGGCGACCATCCGCGACCTGTTAAAGCCGGTGCTCGCGGATACGCCGTTGTCATTGGATGAGGTCGAGCCCATCAGCGCGATCCTGCCCCGGTTCGATTCGGCGGGAATGTCACTCGGGGCGCTGAGCCCAGAGGCTCACGAGGCCTTGGCGGCGGCCATGAACCGATTGGGCGCGCGCTCTAACTCCGGTGAGGGTGGCGAAGATCCCGCTCGTTACGGCACCGAGCGCAGCTCGAAAATCAAGCAAATCGCCTCCGGCCGCTTTGGCGTCACGCCGCACTATCTGGTTAACGCCGAGGTGCTGCAGATCAAGGTGGCTCAGGGCGCGAAGCCGGGTGAGGGCGGGCAGTTACCGGGCGGCAAGGTCAATGAGCTGATTGCACGCCTGCGTTATTCGGTGCCAGGGGTGACGTTGATCTCACCGCCACCGCATCACGATATTTACTCGATAGAAGATCTGGCGCAGCTGATTTTTGACCTCAAGCAGGTTAATCCAAAAGCACTGGTGTCGGTAAAGCTGGTGTCAGAACCTGGAGTGGGCACGATTGCAGCGGGTGTGGCCAAGGCCTATGCCGACCTGATTACCATCAGCGGCTACGACGGCGGCACGGCGGCGAGCCCACTGACCTCTATTCGGTATGCCGGGTCGCCTTGGGAGCTGGGCCTGGCGGAGGTGCAACAGACCCTGCGCGGCAATGGATTGCGCGGCGTGATTCGCCTGCAGACAGACGGAGGCCTGAAAACCGGTTTGGACGTTGTTAAAGCGGCGATTCTGGGCGCTGAAAGCTTTGGTTTTGGTACCGGGCCGATGGTGGCTCTGGGTTGTAAATACTTACGAATCTGTCACTTGAACAACTGTGCTACGGGTGTTGCCACGCAGAACGAAAAGCTGCGCGAGGACCATTTCAACGGCACTATCGAAATGGTGACTCACTTCTTTACCTTTATCGCCCTGGAAACTCGCGAGTGGTTGGCTCGATTGGGCGTGCCGTCGCTTGAGGCGCTTATTGGGCGTACCGACCTGCTGGAGCGGCTGCCTGGTAATACACCCAAGCAGGCTCGCCTGGATTTGAGCCCAATCTTGCACAAGGATGAGGGCTCCGAGGGTCAGCCTGAATTTTGCCAGGTAGCAGCAAACCAGCCCTTCGACCGCGCAGCTAAAGCGGAGGCCATGGTCGCAGCGGCCCTGCCCGCGATCGAGGCGCGCAGCGGTGGTGAATTCCATTTTGAATTGACCAACTGCGACCGCTCCATGGGTGCTCGGCTGTCGGGAGAGATTGCCCAGCGCTATGGCAATAACGGTATGGAAGATACACCGATCGTGTTGCGCCTGAGCGGCACGGCCGGGCAAAGCTTTGGCGTGTGGAATGCCGGCGGCCTGCATATGTATCTTGAAGGCGATTGTAATGACTATGTGGGCAAGGGCATGGCCGGAGGCAAGCTGGTGGTTTACCCTGCACGAAACGCCAGTTTCCGCTCACAGGACACCGTGATTATTGGTAACACCTGCCTGTATGGTGCTACCGGTGGCCGCCTGTATGCCGCGGGCATTGCGGGTGAGCGCTTCGCAGTGCGCAACAGTGGCGCGCAGACGGTGGTTGAAGGTGCCGGCGATCACTGCTGCGAGTATATGACCGGAGGCACGGTCACCGTGCTGGGCTCGACTGGTGTCAATTTTGGCGCGGGTATGACCGGTGGGTTTGCCTATGTGCTGGACCACGACCGTTCATTTATCGATAAGTACAACAGTGAGTTGGTGGATATCCATCGCGTCAATTCCGAGTACATGGAGCCTTATCGGAACTATCTGCGCACGACCATTCGCGAGTTTGCACAGGAAACCGGCTCTGCCTGGGGCCTCGAGTTGTTGGATAACTTTGAAGATTATGTAGGCAAGTTCTGGCTGGTTAAGCCGAAAGCGGCAGATTTTAACCAGCTGCTGTCACGTCTGCGTAACACCGACTAGGCGCCGGGAGGCGAGAGCGTTATGAGCAAGCGTTTGTCGAATGATTTCCAATTTATTGATGTGGGCCGCACAGACCCGGACAAGAAGGGCCTGGAAGCCCGCAAGACTGAATACGTCGAAATTTATGAGTCGTTCAGTGCCGAGCGCGCAGCGGAGCAATCGCACCGGTGCATTGAGTGTGGCAATCCGTATTGCGAGTGGAAGTGCCCTGTGCACAATTTTATTCCCAACTGGCTTAAGCTGGTCAGCGAGGGAAACTTGTTTGAGGCGGCAGAACTCAGCCATCAAACCAACACGCTGCCTGAGGTGTGCGGGCGAGTTTGTCCACAGGACCGGCTGTGCGAGGGAGCTTGTACGCTGAACGACGGCTTTGGTGCAGTCACTATTGGCTCTTCCGAGAAGTACATTACCGATACCGCGCTGGCCATGGGCTGGCGTCCGGACATGTCCAAGGTTGTTCCCACCGGTAAAAAAGTGGCGATTATTGGTGCGGGCCCCGCCGGCCTCGGCTGCGCGGATGTGTTGACTCGTGCCGGAGTGAAACCGGTGGTGTTTGACCGCTATCCCGAAATCGGTGGCCTGCTCACCTTTGGCATTCCTGAGTTTAAGCTCGAGAAGGATGTGATGGTGTTGCGCCGGGAAGTGTTCGAGGGCATGGGGATTGAGTTTCGTCTCAACACCGAAGTGGGCCGCGATGTTAGCGTGGCCGAGCTGATGGGTGAATACGATGCGGTGTTTCTCGGTATGGGTACTTACAAAGCCATGCAAGGACGCTTCCACGGTGAAGACCTGCCCGGCGTGCATAAGGCATTGTCCTATCTGGTTGGCAATGTGAACCACAATCGCGGATACGAGCAGGCGCCTTCAGATTACGTGAACTTGAAAGGTAAGCGCGTGGTGGTGTTGGGCGGTGGAGATACTGCAATGGACTGCGTGCGCACCGCTGTGCGCCAGCAAGCAGAGCATGTGATCTGCGCCTATCGCCGTGATGAAGAGAACATGCCGGGCTCACGCAAGGAAGTCGCCAATGCCCGGGAAGAGGGCGTGGAATTCCTGTTTAACCGTCAGCCTATCGAAATCGTTGAATATTTCGGCCGCGCCTGCGGCGTGAAAATGGTGCAAACCGAGCTCGGTGAGCCGGATGCCAGTGGCCGTCGTCAGCCGCAGCCGATACCCGGCAGTGAGAAAGTGCTGGAAGCCGATGCTGTGATTATTGCGTTTGGCTTTCAGCCCGACCCACCGCCATGGCTGCAGGAATATGACGTGCAGGTGAATGACTGGGATGGCGTTGTTGCCCCTGAGGAGCAGGAATTCCGCTTCCAGACCACCAACCCGAAAGTGTTTGCCGGCGGCGATATGGTGCGCGGCTCGGATCTGGTGGTTACCGCTATTTGGGAAGGACGCCAGGCGGCCGAGGGTATTTTGGATTTTCTTGAAGTCTGAACCCCAAGCCCGGCTTGTTCACGAAAATACGGAGACCCTGTGACAGCACTGAAAAACGACCGATTTTTGCGCGCGCTGCAGCGCCAACCCGTTGACCGTACGCCTATCTGGATGATGCGGCAGGCGGGTCGGTACCTTCCTGAGTACCGCGCCACACGAGAGCATGCCGGATCGTTTCTGGACCTGTGTAAAAACGCTGAGCTAGCCTGTGAAGTCACTTTGCAGCCTTTGCGCCGTTACCCGATGGATGCGGCAATCTTGTTCAGCGATATTTTAACGGTACCCGATGCATTGGGCCTTGGACTCTATTTTGAGGAGGGCGAGGGCCCCCGTTTTCGTAAAACCGTGCGCAGCGAGGCAGACCTTGCGGGGCTGCGCACGATTCGCGCAGCCGACGACCTGGGCTATGTAATGAATGCCGTGCGTACGATTCGCCGCGAGTTGAACGGCAGCGTGCCTCTGATCGGCTTTTCCGGAAGCCCCTGGACCTTGGCGACCTACATGGTTGAGGGTGGATCATCGAAGGACTTCTCCCAGGTCAAGCGGATGGCCTACGATCAGCCTGAGCTAATGCATCAACTGCTGGCGCTGCTGGCCGATGCGGTGGCCGATTACTTGACCGAGCAGGTGAAGGCCGGTGCCCAGGCGTTGCAGATTTTTGATACCTGGGGCGGTGCGCTGAGCGCTGCGGGCTATAAAGAATTCTCGTTGAAATATATGCAGCGGATTATCAGCCGCCTGCCGAGCGAAGCAGATGGCCGCAAGGTGCCCGTCATCCTCTTTACCAAAGGCGGTGGCCAGTGGCTGCCCTCTATCGCGGATGCGGGTGCGCAGGCTGTCGGTATCGATTGGACCACCGACATTGGTGCTGCACGTGCTCAAATAGGCGATCGCGTAGCGCTGCAGGGCAATATGGATCCCTCTATGCTGTTCGCGTCACCTGGGCGCATTCGCGAAGAGGTGGCCAGCATCCTTGCAAGCTTCGGCCATGGGCCAGGCCATGTGTTTAATCTGGGCCATGGCATTACGCCCGGCGTGAACCCAGACCACGTCACGGCGTTTGTGGATGCGGTGCAAGAGCTGTCGCCGCAGTACCACCGCAACGACTAAACGCGGTTTTAGCGCTCGCGCTGCGCCTGTGCCGCTGCATCGCAGGCTGCTTCCTGTTCCGGGTCGCAGCAGAAGCTGTGGTCCATCTCCAAGGCTGGAGACTGTGACCCCGGCTTGCCAACGGCCTTGGCCGGTACGCCGGCTACTGTGGTATGTGGCGCTACCTCCTCCAGTACGACGCTGCCTGCTCCCACCTTGGCACCGTCACCGACACGTATATTGCCCAGAATTTTGGCGCCCGCGCTGATCAGCACGCCGTTGCCAATTTTGGGGTGACGGTCGCCATGCTCTTTGCCGGTGCCGCCCAGCGTAACGGACTGCAAAATTGACACGTTGTTGCCCACAACGGCGGTTTCTCCGATAACCAAGCCGGTAGCGTGGTCCAACATGAGGCCGCTGCCGAGTTGCGCTGCCGGGTGAATATCCACGGCAAATTCCACGGCCACCCTGTTCTGGAAAAACAGGGCCAGTGAATGGCGGCCGCGCTGCCACAGCCAATGCGCCACGCGGTGGGTTTGCAGGGCGTGGAAGCCTTTGAAATACAGGAAGGGAATACAAATTTCCTGACAGGCGGAATCGCGGTCCTCAACGGCCAACAAATCGGCACGGATGGTTTTGCGCAGCGCGGCATCATCTTTGAATGCTTCGAGCATCACTTCGCGTAACAATAACGATGAGGCGGTTGGGCTATCCAGCTGGCTGGCCAAGTGGAAGCTGAGTGCGCACTCGAGATTGTTGTGGTTAAGGATAGTGGCGTGCAAAAAGCTGGCGAGAATGGGTTCTTCCGCCGCATGCTGCCGGGTTTCCCGCACTATCCGGTCCCAGACCGGGTCGGCTTTCCTGTTAGGCATGTGAGTTCCTCGTTTCCGGGGCGGACACTTTAGCGTATACAGCCCCGGTACCGCCACTGCGTGTGTCCACTGGCCCGGTACTTGGCTTCAAACCGTGTTAACGGCGTACCCATGGGGACGGCTTGTACTGCACCACGGATGCCCGCCAAGTGCATTGCCAAGCCAAACTCTTCAATATAGAGCGCCCAGTTGGAGCGCAGTTCGACAGCCCCGCCCAGGTCAAGCAGGTCGCGAAACCCCGGGTGGCCGTGAATGCGTCGCTGTAAATGACGTGCTTTGGGCCAAGGGTTAGGGTAAAGCAGGTAGTGGAAATCCACCTTACGCCCTGCTCGAACCAGTTCACGCCACAACGGCTCGCACTCGGCCTGCAGCAGGAGGTAGGGTTGTTCGATGTGCGTTGGGTGCAGCCCCAAGCGATGCGCGGAGCGGTCGATACCTACCACCAGATGTTGTGGATGTGCGCTGGCCAGTGCTGCGGTACTCATGCCGGTGCCGCAAAAGGAGTCGAGCACCAAAGGCCGTGGGTCGTCGGCCAACCTGCCTGCCAGCAACTGCCAGGCCGCTTCATTGTGCGCAGCCAGCGGGCCGCGAAAAGGTTGCTGCAGGTGGCGCCGCACGGTGTGTGCCAGCCGTGGGTGCAGCCCTTGCTGATTACTGCTGACCTGGCGGGATGAGGCTTGCACGGTGCTCCGGCTCCTGTAACAGTGTGGTTGGGGTTAGCGTTGAGCCATCATAGGCTGCGCTGACACGACGACCAAGTGAGACACGAATTATGCACAAGGATCTGCGCCCTTATTGGCTAAAGCAAACCTATCTGCGCTACCGGCGCTGGTATGCGGACTACTTTCTGCGCCCACGGTGCCGTTATCTGGGGCCCTTTCATACTATTATGAAGCCTTGGTATGTGCATATTTCCGGCGCCAATATTCATATTGGCCGCTGCTTCACGGCTATCGGTGAACCCATGCACCGGGTGCAGATTGGTGTTTGGGGCCGGGAGGAGGGTGAGGGCCGTATTCATATTGGTGACTGCGTGCTGATGAGCCCTGGTGCGCGGCTGAGTGCCAGCGACGAGATCGTCATTGGCGATGGTGTGATGCTCGCCAATGGCGCTTATGTCACGGATTCTGACTGGCACACGCTCTACGACCGCACGGCGCGAGCCAGCGAAGCCACGCCGGTGCACATCGGTGACAACGTATGGTTGGGCGACCATGCCACGGTCCTCAAGGGCGTGACCATTGGCGCCAATAGCGTGGTGGCGGCGCAGGCGGTGGTCACCCGGGACGTGCCGGCCAATGTGGTAGTGGCGGGCAACCCGGCTCGTGTGGTGAAAGAGCTGGATCCGGAGCGTGGCTTCACCACCCGTATGGATCTCTTTGCAGACCCAGCGGGTGCAGAAGCTTTTTTTGATGCGGTTGACCGCGAGGTGCTGCGGGGTAACTCGCTGCTGCGCTGGCTGTGGTCGGTGGTGTATCCCGCCGGTGCCAGGGAGCCCTTACAGTAGGCGCAAGGGCTCTTCCTGCAGCGCTGCCAGCTGTTCGCGCAGCTCGAGGATGTGGTTTGCCCAGTAGCGCTCGGTGTTGAACCAGGTGAAGCTGCGCGGGAAGGCGGGGTCAGTCCAGCGCTTCGCCAGCCAAGCCGCGTAGTTGACCAGCCGCAGGGTACGCAGGGCTTCAATCCAGCGCAGCTGTCGCGGCGCAAAGTCGCAGAACTCACTGTAGCCCTCAATCAGCTCGGACAGCTGCAATTCCCGCTCGTGGCGCTCACCGCTCAGGCACATCCACAGGTCTTGCACGGCAGGCGCCATGCAGCAGTCGTCCAGGTCGACAAAGTGCGCGCAGTCGTCGCGCCAGAGGATATTGCCGATATGGCAGTCGCCATGCACCCGGATCATGTCCTCATCATCTACCGCGCCATACACGCGGATGACTTCTGCCAGCAGGTCGCGTGTGAGGCTCTCATAGGCCGGTTTCAGATCGCGTGGGATGAAGTTTTCCGATAGGTACTCACGGTTGTGGGTCAGCATGCCATCGATGCTCAGCGTGGGCCGGCTGTGAAAGCGGGCGCTGGAGCCTACCGCGTGGATACGCCCCAACGTGCGGCCCAAAACCAGCAGCGTATCAGGATTGTCCAGTTCCGGTGGATAGCCGCCCCGGCGGGTAAACAGGGCGAAACGGAAGCCATCAAAGCGGTGCAATGTGTTGCCTGCCGCGTCCACCAGCGGCGCCACTACAGAAATTTCAGCGTCCTGCAGCTCCAGGCTGAAGGCGTGCTCTTCCATGATCTGCGCATCCTCCCAGCGGCCCGGGCGATAGAATTTGGCGATTAACGGTTGTTCATCTTCAATGCCGACCTGATACACGCGGTTTTCATAGCTGTTGAGGGCAAGTAGGCGTGCGTCGCAGAGGTACCCTGCGGATTCGACCGCGGCAATGATGCAGTCTGGTGATAGACGGTCGTAGGGGTGTTCTGCATTGCTCATGACAGTGCTCCGGGCAGGTACCGCGGCCCGCGGTGCTTGCCAGGCAGTGTATCAGGTCGGTGGCGGTGGTGTGCGTGCCAGGCACCACAGTTGAACATCCTCAGCCCCAGCCGCTTTCAGCGCGCGAGCAATGGCCTCGCCCGTTGCACCGGTGGTCATCACATCATCAATGATGGCGATACGTTTGCCCTTCACTGCGCCCTTCAGCTTGAATGCGTCGCTCAGGTTGCGCGCGCGCTGCTGCGCGTTGAGGCTGGATTGGGCAGGTGTTGGCCGGCAGCGGCGCAGCAGCCGGTCTTGCAGCGTGACGCCTGCCAGTTCAGGGGCGAGCTGCTGAAGTGAGCCTGCCAGCAGGCTGGCCTGATTGAAGCCGCGTCCCAGCAGGCGGCGCCAGTGGATGGGGACTGGCAGGAGCATGTCCCGGTCCTGCGGCGGGTCAACGGCTGCCAGCCACAGGCAGGCCAGTAGCCCGCTCAAGCGGCGCTGGCCCTGGAATTTCCACTGGCCGATCAGGTAGCCGAGGTGCGGTTCGTAAATGAACGGTGCAAGCACACCGTCCAGCAGCGGAGGCTGCTCCAAACAGGCGGCACACAGGGCAGGGCCGCCCTCAGGCAGGGGTAGGGCGCAGTGATAGCAGCTGCAACGGTTTTCGACCAACTGCGCCGCGCATTCAGTACACAACGGCAAGGGGTTAGCGCTGGGCAAGCGGCACAGCAGGCACAGCTGCGGGAAGAGTGCGTCAACGAGCTGATTACGCCACTTGTTAACCATATGCCCTGCCCCAGGTTGACAGCAAGCGGCGGCGGATTATCATGTCAGCTGGTTTCTTGCCCTTCTGGATCTCTGCCATGAATGCTCCTGTTACTGCTACCGCGTCTGTTATGCCCTCAGCCCAGAGCTCAACGCCTGCCTCAGCGACGCCCGCCGCTGTTCGCCATGACTGGAGCCGGGGAGAAATCGAGGCACTGTTGGGCCTACCCTTTAATGATCTGCTGTTTCGCGCGCAGAGCATTCACCGCACTTATTTTGACCCAAACGAGGTGCAGGTCAGCACACTACTTTCCATCAAAACCGGCGCCTGCCCCGAAGATTGCGCCTATTGCCCGCAGAGCAACCGCTACGACACTGGGCTGGAAACCGAAAAACTGATGGAAGTGGAGAAGGTGCTGGCGCAGGCACAGGCGGCCAGAGCCAGCGGCGCCACTCGATTCTGCATGGGTGCGGCGTGGCGCTCGCCGAAGGCCCGTGACATGCCCTATGTGGTCGCGATGGTCAAAGGCGTACGCGAAATGGGCCTGGAAAGCTGTATGACACTGGGCATGCTCACCGAAGCGCAAGCACAGGAGCTGGCAGAGGCCGGCCTCGACTATTACAACCACAACCTGGATACCTCACCTGAGTATTACGGAGAAATCATCACCACTCGCACCTACAAAGATCGCTTGGACACCTTGGGGCACGTACGTCAGGCGGGTATGAAGGTGTGCAGCGGTGGCATTGTGGGCATGGGTGAGTCGCAGCGCGACCGCGCAGGCCTGTTGCAGCAGCTCGCCAATCTCCCGGAGCACCCCGAGAGCGTGCCTATCAATATGCTGGTGCGGGTAGAAGGCACCCCCCTGGCGGACGAGGCTGATCTGGATCCTTTCGATTTCATCCGCACCATCGCGGTCGCCCGCATTTTGATGCCCGCGTCGCACGTGCGCCTGTCAGCGGGGCGTGAGTCGATGAACGAACAGATGCATGCCCTGGCCTACTTTGCCGGCGCCAACTCCATTTTTTACGGCGAAAAACTCCTTACCACGCCGAACCCACAGGCAAATGAAGACATGGCGCTGTTCAGCCGCCTTGGCATTCGGCCGGAGCAGCGCGAAGTGGCGCAGGCCCCCGAGGCGCCCGAGCCCCGGTTCTACAACGCCGTTCAAGCGGCGCACTAGCGCCGACAGCGGTGATGGAAGCGTTCCCGCAGCGTCTTCTGGCGATGCTGGAGGCGCGCCGTGAGGCAGGTTTGTACCGCCAGTGCTTGACGCTGGAGTCGGCGCAGGGGCCGCTGGTGCGGCTTGAAGGCCGCGAGTATCTGAATTTTTGCAGCAACGACTATTTGGGCCTTGCTGCACATCCGAAAGTGATCGCGAGCCTGCGCGATGCTGCAGTACAGTGGGGTGTCGGGAGCGGGGCCTCGCATTTGGTGTGTGGGCACAGCAGCCCTCATCGTGCGTTAGAGGAAGCCTTGGCGGAGTTGACCGGCAGGCCGCGAGCACTGCTCTTCTCCAGTGGTTATGCCGCCAACACCGGTATTCTGCAGGCGCTATTGCAGCCGGGCGATAACGTGCTGCAAGACCGCCTGAACCACGCCTCACTGTTGGATGGCGGTTTGCACAGCGGGGCGCGGATGCGCCGCTTCGCACACAATGACTGTGCAGACTTAGCGCGCAAGCTGGCCAGAGCTGGCGTCACCGGCACTGATGGTCGTGACAGCGGCGCGGTGCTGGTGGCGGTCGACGGTGTTTTCAGCATGGACGGCGACAGTGCACCGCTCGCTGAGCTGGCCGCCACCTGTGCTGCACATGGCGCCTGGTTGATGGTCGACGATGCTCACGGCTTTGGCGTGCGCGGCAATAGCGGCGCGGGCAGCGTGCAAGCGGCGGGGCTGGGCGAGCCGGAGGTGCCGATACTGATGGCGACACTGGGCAAAGCTCTGGGTACTTCGGGTGCCTTTGTGGCGGGCAGTGAACTGCTCATCGAGGCGCTTATTCAGTCGACCCGCAATTATATTTACACCACGGCCATGCCGCCGGCGTTGGCGGCGGCTAGCCTGACTGCGTTGCAGGTGCTACACGAAGAGGCTTGGCGCCGCGATCATCTCAATAGCCTGATTGCTCAGTTTCGCCACGGCGCGCAACAGTGCGGATTACCTCTGCTTGATTCCAGCAGCGCGATACAACCCTTGCTGGTGGGCGAGCCTGAACGCGCCCTGCAGCTCAGCCAGCGCTTGCGTGAGCGCGGCCTGTTGATCAGCGCCATTCGCCCGCCGACGGTTCCCGCAGGCACCTCGCGGCTGCGCATTACGCTGAGTGCGGCACACACGCCGGCGCAAGTAGTCAGGTTACTGGATGCGTTGACGGAGTGCTGGCAGGGTGCCTGACCCCCAGGCGCGCTGTGAGTTTCTTCCGGCACAAGGCCAGCCCCGTGCTGAGCTTGTGTTATTGCACGGCTGGGCCAGCAGCAGCGCATGCTGGCGGCCAGTGCTGGCTTTTTTGCGTATGTGGGCAAATGTCACCCTGATTGACTGGCGCCCGGCTGCGGTGTCAGCTGCGAGTGCAGTCGCTAACGCTGGTGACGATGGCTTGCAGAGTGTGCTCGACGATATTCTTGCGCTTACGCCAGCCCGTGCCTACTACGTGGGCTGGTCTCTGGGTGGGCAGTTGGCCACTGTTCTGGCCGCACGCGCCCCTCAGCGTGTCGCGGGGCTGGTCACTGTTGCCAGCAATCCGCGTTTTACCGCTGATGGCAGTTGGCCAGGCGTGCCCCCCGCTACGTTAGGCGGTTTTCAGGCGAGCCTTGCAGCCGATGCGGCGCGCACCTTGCGGCGTTTTGCGGTGTTGCAGTCCCAAGGTGGCGCGACTGCCGCGACGCTGGCGCGCGAGTGGGTTGCACAGAGTGCTGACTGGAGCCCCTCTTCGCTCGCCAGAGGCTTGCAATGGCTTGCTGAGCTGGATACTCACAGCCTTTTGCCCGCGCTGACATGTCCGCAGCAACACTTGCTGGCGCAATGTGATGCGCTAGTGCCGGAAGGGGCCGCTGAGGCACTCAGTGATCTGCTCGCCAACACCCCCGGTGCCTCGGTGCAGATGCTTGCGGGGGCGCCCCACGCAGTGCCTGCGCAGACGCCTGTCGCCTTGGCCGATGCCCTGGCTGTATTTGTTGGGGCGGCCCTCGCCGGGGCGGCCCATGCGGAGCCGGCCCCGGTTAGTAAGCAGGCGATAGCCCAATCCTTTAGCCGCGCGGCGCCACGCTACGACAGCGTCGCCGCGCTGCAGCGTGATGTGGGTGAGCGCCTGCTTCGCGATATATCCAGTAACGACAACGCGAGCGACGGCGGCACTGGTGAGAGCAGTAGCAGTGGCAATAGCCCCGCCACCGTGTTGGACCTTGGCTGTGGCACGGGCTTTTTTCAGCCACACCTGATGGCACGCTATGCCGGGGCGGCCTATCTGGGGCTTGACCTTGCTCAGGGCATGCTTGCGTGGGCCCGACAACAGCATCCACAGGGCACCGTTTGGGTAGCCGGTGATGCGGAGTCGTTACCTCTCCTGGAGGGCTCCATTGATGTCATTTTCAGCAGCCTGGCGTTTCAATGGTGCTATCGCCCGAGTGTTCTTTTTACAGAACTGGGCCGCGTACTGGCGCCGGGGGGGAGCTGTTACTTTAGTTCCTTGGGGCCCGCCACTTTGCAGGAATTGCGTGCGTCTTGGGCGGCCGCTGATGGTGGCCAGCACGTCAACGACTTCTTGCCAGCCGAGGTATTGCAGGCCGTGGCCGCGGCAACACAGGGCGTGCGTCTCACCTTACGTAGCGAACGCATCGTGTTGCGTTACCGCAAAGTGACCGAACTGCTGCATGAGCTGAAAACCCTGGGGGCACATAATATGAACAGCCAGCGGCCAGCGGGCCTTACTGGCCGACAGCGGCTGGCAGCGATGATGCAGGCCTATGAAGATTGGCGGGAACCCGAGGGCCTGCCCGCGACTTACGATGTGATCTACGGGCATTTGGAGAAGATATGAAGCGCACTTATTTTGTGACCGGCACCGACACTGAAGTGGGCAAAACGGCAGTCAGTTGCGCACTGCTGCAGGGGGCAGGCGCGCTTGGCCTGCGCACTGCTGCCGTCAAGCCGGTTGCCGCGGGCTGTGACGAGCAGGGACGCAATGACGATGCGCTGGCATTGCAGGCCGCGATGAACACGGCATTAGCCTACGAACAAATCAATCCGGTGGCGCTGCAACCGGCCATCGCGCCGCATATTGCAGCTGCGCAAGCTGGCCGGCGCTTGCAGGTTGAACGTTTGGCGGGCCTCTGTCGGGGCGTTTTTGCCGGTGGTGCCGGCCTCACGCTGGTAGAGGGTGCCGGCGGCTGGCGCGTACCTCTGGGCCCGCGGGAAACGCTGGCTGACTTGGCGGTGGCGCTCGGAAGCGACGTGATTATGGTGGTCGCTATGCGCTTGGGGTGCATCAATCATGCGCTGCTAACGGCTGAGGCGATACGCTCAGATGGCCTGCGTTTGGCCGGTTGGGTGGCCAATCAGCCAGGTGAGCGCATGGTATGCCATGAAGAAAATGTGGACACTTTGCGCCATTGGTTGCCCGCGCCGTTGCTGGGTGAGCTGCCATACTTATCGCCTTTTGATCCGGTTGTCGCTGCGCAATACCTTGATATAAAAGCGCTTTTATAATGTCGTTTGGGTGAAACCCCGCCCCCTCCTGACCCATTCACCGCCGCTGCCGCCCCCCGCGAGTGGCGCAGAGCTGATAAAAGAGATTTGACTTCCGCGGTGATTTGAGCAAAATGTGATCGCCGACCACATGAGCCGGTCTGCATTCAGAGGTAGCAACATGCCACAGTATAAAGCGCCACTCCGGGATATCCGGTTTGTGATGAACGAGTTGCTGGAGTCCGAAGCCCTTTACCAGCGCCTGCCGGGCTATGAAGAGGCGACTCAGGAATTGATGGACGCCATTGTTGAGGAAGGCGCCAAGTTTGCGGAGAACGTGCTCTCGCCGTTAAATGATTCCGGTGATGACGAAGGCTGCACGTGGAAAGACGGTGTTGTGACGACGCCAAAAGGCTTCCCCGAAGCCTATCACCAGTTTGTGCAAAACGGCTGGCCGGCACTGGCCGCCGATAAGGCCTACGGTGGCCAAGGCATGCCCGACCTGATGGGTATTGTGGCCAACGAACTGGCGGGTACTGCGAATTGGTCGTGGTTGATGTATCCCGGGCTTAGCCACGGGGCCATCAAAACCATTGAAGAACACGGTGACGAAGCGCAGAAGCAAAAGTACCTGACGCGCCTGATTGAAGGCGGCTGGACTGGCACCATGTGCCTTACGGAAGCTCACTGCGGCAGTGACCTCGGCCTGCTGCGCACCAAGGCAGAGGCCCGCGCAGACGGCAGCTACGCCATTTCCGGCACCAAAATCTTCATCAGCGCCGGCGAGCACGACATGGCGGAGAACATCGTGCACATCGTGCTGGCACGTCTGCCCGATGCGCCTGCAGGCACCAAGGGTATTTCGCTGTTCATAGTGCCCAAATTTAACGTCAATGATGACGGTAGCCTGGGTGAACGTAACGGTGTGCACTGCGCATCCATCGAAAAGAAGATGGGCATTAAGGCATCGGCGACGTGTGTGCTGAACTTTGACGGTGCCACAGGCTACCTGATTGGCCCGCCCAACCGTGGCCTCAACGCCATGTTCACGTTTATGAACACGGCGCGAATCGGCACAGCGATTCAGGGCCTGGCGCACGGTGAATTGTCTTACCAAGGTGCACTTGCCTATGCGCGTGACCGCCTGGCGATGCGCAGCCTTACCGGGCCTAAAAACCCCGACGGCCCAGCTGACCCTATTATCGTGCACCCGGACGTACGGCGCATGCTGCTGACGCAAAAGGCGTTTGTTGAAGGTAGCCGCGCGTTCATTTACTACCTGTCCCAGCAGGGCGATATTCTGCATGTAGGCAGCGAGAGCGAGGCCAAAGCTGCAGATGATCTACTGGCGTTCCTCACGCCTATTGCCAAAGCTTTCATTACCGAGACTGGTTTCGAAGCTGCCAACTTGGGTGTGCAAGTGTACGGGGGTCATGGCTTTATCAAGGAATGGGGTATGGAGCAGATTGTGCGCGATGCGCGCATCGCGATGCTCTATGAAGGCACCACCGGTATCCAGGCGCTGGACTTGATTGGCCGCAAGGTGTTGGGGTCTGGCGGCAAATTGCTGATGGGCTTCACCGACATTATTGGCGAGTTTTGCGATGCCAGTACCGAAGAGGCAGACGCCCAGTTTATTGCTGTGCTCAAGTCCTACAAAGACGACTGGTTGGAACTTTCGCTGAAGATTGGTGAGAAGGCGATGCAAAACCCGGACGAAGCGGGCGCTGCGGCCGTCGACTACCTGATGTACAGCGGCTACGTGACGCTGGCCTATTTTTGGGCCCGCATGGCGGTGCTGGCAAGGCAGAAGATCGAAGCAGCTGAGGGCGACACCGCGTTTTACCACGCCAAGGTGATAACGGCGCGCTTCTACTTTG
>ERZ887851.162-NODE-162-length-66448-cov-15.557649_pt1 | contig 66448 bp, 62 predicted proteins | sample MGYA00521100_ERZ887851 | MGnify/ENA primary metagenome ERZ887851 (study PRJEB32303, sample SAMEA104408602) | aquatic metagenome | biome: Brackish water; feature: Pelagic; material: water | place: Baltic Sea | collected 2014-06-06T16:11:00 | depth 11,444 m ... | reverse complement strand
GCCCTCCAGACCAAAATCACGCCGCCTGTTCCAAATCATTCGACGACGGACAGTTCAAAGGTATCCGCCATGCGGTGCCGCAACCCAACAACTGCAGGGACTTCCTCCATGAGCACATTTGACGAGGACCTGTTCCTCAAAGGACTGGAACAACGCAAGGCCACCCTTGGCGCGGCCTATGTCGAGGGCAACCTTGCCGCCGCCGACGACTTTACCCGCCCGTTTCAGGAGGCGATGACAGCCTGGTGCTGGGGCTTTGGCTGGGGCGACGATGTCATTGACCCAAAGACCCGGTCGATGATGAACCTGTCGATGATCGGGGCTCTTGGCAAGATGCACGAATGGGAGCTGCACCTGAAAGGCGCCATCACCAATGGCGTCAGCAAGGAAGAGATCCGGGCCATCATCCACGTCATCGCCATCTATTGCGGCGTCCCTCAGGGGGTCGAGTGCTTTCGGATCGCCCGCCGGGTTCTGGAGGAAGTCGCGCCCGAAATGTCCTGAGACAGGCCTTACGACAGACCGACCAGACCGCGGGTCAGGTCCCAAAGCCGGGCGGACCGTTCGGCATCCGTCGCCTTGGACGACAACCCTTGGGAAAAGGCCTCGCGGCCTTCTTTCTGACGGTTGCCCCAGCTCCAATGCACGCCTGACGCCGCAAAGGCGGGGTCAGCCACGACCTGCGCCACCCGGTCCCCCGACAAGGGCTGCGAGACGTAGCCCTTGGTGATGGTCTTCTGAAACCATGGGAAAATCTTTTGAAACATTGGCGGGGCGTTGCGGAACAAGGGGGTGTCGGCAACGCACCCGGGGTAAAGGGTGCCGAACACGATACCCGTCGCCGCATGATGGCGGGTGTGCAATTCCCGGCTCATCATCATGCTGCACAGCTTGCTGTCCTTGTAGGCCTTGCCTGCCTTGAACGATTTGCCGTCGATCATGGCGACCGGGTCCCTGAACCCCGCCACAAGCCCCTGAAAATCCCCCAGATCGGCGGGGGCCGGGATCGGCACCTTGCCCCCGAACTCTTCGGAATTGGCGGTGACGGTGCCCAGTGTGATCAGCCGGGGTGCCTTGGCCTTTTGCAGGTCCTCGAGCATCAGGTTGGCCAGCAGAAAGTGACCAAAGTAATTCGTGGCAACGCTGATCTCATAGCCTTCGGGGGATCGGGCCGGTGATTTCAGAAGCGGCAGGTAAACGGCTGCGTTGCAGACCAAAGCGTCAAGCGCCCGCCCCCGCGCCCGGAAGGCCGCGTGAAAGTCCCGGACACTTTGAAGCGAGCCAAGGTCGATATGGGCAATCTCAAAGGAGCCTTCCGGCAGGTCCTGCGCGCGGGCGGCAGCCTCGGCCTTGGGCAGATCGCGGCAGGCCATGATGACATGCCAGCCCCGTTTGATCAGGGCACTTGTGGCATGCAGCCCGACCCCGGACGAGGCGCCGGTGACGATGGCGAGTGGTGCGGAAGAAGAAGTCATGGCGCCCTATCCAAACGTTTTTCGGCCAGCCAGCGGTCTGCGGTCCAGAGCCGCGTCATGCCGTCCAGACAGCATCAGACCGATTGGGCAATGCCTTTCTCACGATCCCGGCGATCCGGACACTGTAGGCTCCGGCCCTTGAAGGCAAGCGGCCCCCCCGGCCTCGGGCAACTTTGCCCCGATGCAGGCTTCGTGAAACGCGATCCGGGCGAGGGTCTCTTTGGTCAGGCTTGTTGCCGTCGCCCCGTCCAGCCGGTTCAGGGCCGACAGCCATGCAAACCGGGCCGTGGCCTGCATGAAGTCATCGGCCAGCAAACCGACATCGCCCGCAGCCCCCACTGCCTGCCGCAACCGGGTCCAGCGGGCCACCGTTGCAGGGTCTAGCCCTTTGGCAAGATAGGCCTCAAAGGCGTCTGCCCCGCCCGGCTGCGCCAGCCCGCGCCCGGCCAGAGCAAGGGCGTGGATCTCATTGGTGCCTTCGTAGATCGCGGTGATCCGGGCGTCGCGGTAGATCTGTTCCATCCGGTACTCAGTCAGATAACCGTAGCCCCCCAGAACCTGAAGGCCGAGGTCCGCCGCCCGGATACCGGCCTGCGAGCCAAAGACCTTGCAAACAGGCGTCAGAAAATCCGCGAGCGGTCCTTGCCCGGTCTCAAGGGCGACAAGGGCATCAAGGCACATCAACCGTCCGCCCAGCGCCAGCCCCCGCTGCTCCTCAAGCATGCGCCGCACCGTCGGGTGCTGGTCTATGGTCACCGGGCCTTGGTGGCCCCGGCCCTGTTCCTGGCCCTGTTCCTGGCCCTGTTCCCGGTCAGCGGCATAGGTCGAGGCGATATGATAGGCCCGGCTCGCCAGGGCGACCCCCTGAAGGGCAACATCGATCCGGGCGTGGTTCATCAGGGTGAACATGGCGCGAAGCCCCTGCCCCGGCGCTCCCAAAAGCTCGGCCTCGGCCCCGTCAAACACCATGTGGCATGTGGGCGAGGCATGAAGCCCCATCTTGTCCTCGATCCGGGTCACCCTTACCGCATTACGCCCTTGGCCGATTTGGGATGGGCACAGGAACAGGCTTAGCCCCCTGACCCCGGCCTCGTCGCCCGTCCGGGCAAGGACGAGGTGCAGGATGTCCTTGGTCAGGTCCTGATCTCCGCCCGAGATAAAGGTCTTTTCCCCGTCGATCCGCCAGGCCGTGCCGTCCATCCTTGTCCGGGTCCGAATACGGGACAGATCCGACCCCGCCCCCGGTTCGGTCAGGCACATGGTGTTGAGGATGTCGCCAGAGGCCAGACGGGGCAGCCAGCGCGCTTGTTGGTCGGGACTGCCAAAGGCAAGGATCGTGCGGGCCGCCCCTGCGACCAGCCCGGTCACCATCTGCAACGACAAATTCGCCCCGGCAAAAACCTCGGTCACACTCGCGCCGATCAACGGCGACAGGGCCTGCCCCCCAAAGGCCTCGGGCAGGGTCAGCCCGGGCCAGCCGTCGCGGGCGTAGGCCGCATAGGCGGCGGGAAATCCATCTGGGGTACGGACCCGCCCACCCTCGATCCGGCAGCCCTGCCGGTCGCCGATCTCGTCGAGGGGTGCCAGCACGCCTTCGGCGAAGGTCGCGAAATGGCCAAGGACGTCGCGGGCCAGGTCACCGTCCCAATCGGGCAGGTCCTGCCCGTCCGTGGCACGCCCTAGCGCCGCTTCAATATCCCCAAGCGGGGCGGCAAACGGGATCATGGTCAAAGCCTCCTTGACCTGGCGAGGGTGGTCATCTGACCGGACAAGGCAAGGGTGGCCTGCGCACCGGGACAGGTCCGCCCAAGCAAAGAAGAAACGTGGACTTTTCGCTGCTGATTTGTATAACAGTTTAGCGGCTAAACAATCCCGGCATAATGAATTTGCTCACTGTGGCCGGGTGTGCGGGAGGACGACATGGCGAGGACGGCATCCAACGCGGCAACGGCAGAGCCTGACACCTCGTCCGCAGCAGCGTTAGTGGAGGAAGCCGGGGTTGACGTCGGGGACAACAGCCTTGACCAGCTGATCGGCTACAACCTCAAACGGGTGTATATCCTGTTGCAGATGGACTTCCGCGAGGCGCTGGCGGCCGACGACCTATCCGCCCGGGTCTTTTCCGCCCTCTCGGTCACGGTAGAGCATCCAGGCATCAGCCAAAGCGACCTTGCCCGCCAGCTTGGCATTGAACGGTCCGGCCTTGTGGCCATCGTTGACCAGTTGGAACAGCGGCACCTTGTGCAGCGTGTTGCCGTGCCCGGGGACCGCCGGGTGCAGGCCCTGCATCCCACCGACGCCGGCCGCGAGACCTATGCCCGCGCGCTTGCCACGGTGCACCGCCACGAAGAGGCGTTCTTTGACATGGTCACACCGCAGGAACGCGACCAATTGCTGGCCATCCTGCGCAAGATCCGCCGAACCGCAGAATAGGACCACCCGATCATGACCATTGCAACCGATGCCGTCGCCGTCGTGACCGGAGGGGCCTCGGGCCTTGGGGCCGCAACGGCCCGCGCCCTTGCCGACCGGGGCCTGCATGTGGCGATCTTTGACCGCAATGTCGAGGCGGGCGAGGCCCATGCCGCAGCCATCGGCGGCACCTTCCATACCGTTGATGTGTCGGACCCCGAAAGCGTCCGGGCGGGCCTGACCGCCGCGATGTCCAAAAGTGGTCCTTTGCGGGTTCTGGTCAATTGCGCAGGCATCGGCCCGGCGGCCAAGACCGTGTCACGCGGCGAGGCGCATGATCCGGAGGTGTTTGAACGGACGATCCGGGTGAACCTGATCGGCAGCTTTAACTGCGCGTCGCAGGCCGCCCGCCTGATGGCTGCCGCGGACGGGGTTGGCCCGGATGATGCAAGGGGCGTCATCATCAGCACAGCCTCTGTCGCGGCCTACGACGGGCAGGTCGGGCAGATCGCCTATGCGGCCTCCAAGGGGGGCATCGTCTCAATGACCCTGCCGATGGCCCGCGATCTGGCCGACAAGGGCATCCGGGTCTGCGCCATCGCGCCGGGGTTGTTTCTCACCCCTTTGCTCGAGAGCCTGCCCCCCGAGGTGCAGACATCGCTGGGCCAGCAGGTGCCGTTTCCCTCGCGGCTGGGCGATCCCTCTGAATATGCCGCCCTCGTCTGTCACATCATCGACAACCCGATGCTCAACGGCGAGGTCATCCGCCTTGACGGGGCAATTCGCATGGCCCCCCGTTAAGCGACAGGCGGCCTAGTAGATCGCCCAGACCAGCCAGAGTGTGATCGACGGGAAAGACGCCAGAATGGCGACCCGGATGACATCGGTGGTGACAAATGGCAGCGCCCCCCGAAAGGTCTGACCGATCGGGATATCGCGGGCCATACCGTTGATGATAAAGAGGTTCATCCCCACCGGCGGGGTGATCAGCCCAACCTCGACCACGATCAGCACCAGAATGCCGAACCACAGGCCAAACTCGTCAGGCGACAACCCAAAGTCGAGGGCGAGCATGATCGGATAGATGATCGGGACAGTCAAAAGGACCATCGACAGCGAATCCATGATGCAGCCAAAGGCCAGATACATCAGCAAGACGATGGTCAGGATCAGCCAGGGGGAAAACCCTTGCTCACTCACCCAAAGGGCCGAGGTCTGGGGCAGCTGCGTCAGGGCAAGGAACCCATTGTAAAGGCCCGCCCCCAAAACGATCAGAAAGATCATCGCCGTGGACGAGGCCGTGGCGAGGATCGCCTGGCGCAGCTTGGCCACGCTCATCTGGCCTGATGCAAGGGCCGCGATGCCGGTCCCGGCTGCACCAACCGCCGCCGCCTCGGTCGGGGTAAAGATACCAAGATAGATACCGCCCACGACGACCAGAAAGATCGTCAGCACCGGCCATACCTTGGCCAGCGCGATCAGGCGTTCGGACCAGACGATCCGCTCGCGCACGATGGCCGAGTTTGGTGAGACGCGGACCCAGATGGCAATCGCCAGCATATAGCCCAGTGCTGCCAGAATGCCGGGGATCATCGCGGCCACGAACAGTTTGGCAATGTTCTGTTCAGTCAGGATGGCATAGATCACCAGAATGACCGAAGGCGGGATCAGGATGCCAAGGGTGCCCCCTGCCGCCAGCGCACCAGTGGCCAGCGATCCGGGGTAGCCGTAGCGCCGCAACTCGGGCAAAGCCACCTGCCCCATCGTGGCCGCCGTGGCGAGCGATGATCCGCAGATCGCGCCGAAACCGGCACAGGCGCCGATGGCTGACATCGCCACCCCGCCCTTGCGATGGCCAAGAAAGCTTTCCGCTGCCCGGAACAGCGAGGCCGACATGCCCGACAGCGTCGCAAACTGGCCCATCAGCAGGAACAGGGGGATGATCGACAGCGAATAGCTTGAGAACGTACCAAACGTCAGGTTCTTGAGCTGGTTGAGCGTCATATTGGGCGTGCCCGTCACAAGGAACGTGCCGCCAAAGCCCACGGCCAACATCGCCAGCGCGATGGGAATGCGCAAGAAGATCAGGAACAATAGGACCGGAAAGGACCAGATCGCCAGTTCGATGTTAGACATGTTCACCCTCACGCCGCGGCAACACCAGTCGGCGGCCTGAACGAATGACGCAGTAAAGGCTGACGGCCGCAAAGGCCACCGCCCCGACAAGTCCGGCCGCATAGGCGGTCCAGACTGGGAATTGCAGGATGAACGTCGTCTCGCCGTAGCGCTGTTTGTCCAGCATGCCCAGCCACAGCCGCCAGGCTATGATGGTGGCGGCCGCAAACATGCCGATGTCGACGATCACGTCGATGACGCGGTTCATCGCCTTGGGAAAGACCGGCTCGAACAGGTCGACCGCCGCATGGCCCCGCTGCAACTGGCACCAGGGCAGAAAGGCAAAAATGGCAAAACCGACGCCGATCTCGATCCATTCAAAATCGCCCTTCACCGGGCTGAGCCCAAAGGGCACAAGGGTCCGCCCCGCGATTGAGATGCAGATCATCACCACCAGTGCGATCAGCGTCGCGCCGCCGACATAGGCCATCGTGCGGGCAATGAAATCCGCCACTTTGGTCAGAAGGCTGTACATGTCCATGCTTTCGAAGGGGTTGAGGGTCGACCGGGCGCCAGCAGCGCCCGGTCCGTCGCCAGGGTCGGGCCAACCTCGGGTGGCCGTGACACTGGCGCTCTTACATGGCCGAGTTGGCCGCGATCCGCTCGCGGGCTTCGTCGATCAGGGCCTGACCGTCGATGCCTTGGGCGGTCATCTCGTCCACCCAGCGGGCGATGACCGGCAAGGAGGCCTCTTTCCAGCGGGCAACTTCAGCCTCGTCCAGCGTGATGATGTTGTTGCCAGCGGCGACCGCGATGTCCCGACCGGGGGCGTCGTAGTCATACATGACCTGGGCGGCAAAAGTGGACAGCGCCGCGCCCGACTGCTCGTCCAGGATTGCCCGCAGATCATTGGGAAGCGCCTCGTAGCGGTCTTTGTTCATCGCCAGAACGATGGTCGCTGTGTAAAGCGCCTCTGCCCCCGAGAACTCGGTGTGGTTGGTGACAAGCTCGGTCAGACGCACCGAAGGCGTGACCTCCCACGGGATCACGGTGCCGTTGATGACACCCTTGGACAGCGCTTCGGGGACAGCGGGCAGCGGCATGCCGACAGAGGTCGCCCCAAGCTCGGACAGCAGGTCATTGATGACGCGGGTCGGTCCGCGCACGGTCTTGCCCTGCATATCCTCAAGGCTGTTGACCGGGTCCGCGGTGTGGATCACGCCGGGGCCATGGACCCATGCGCCAAGGATCTTCACATCGGCGTATTCACTGTCCTGAAAGTCAGACTCGACCATCTGCCAGAAGGCCAGAGCCGTGGCGACAGGGTCGGTCATCATGAAGGGCAGTTCAAAGACTTCGCTGCGGGGGAAGCGGCCGGGGGTATAGCCCACCAGCGTCATCGACAGATCGACAACACCGTCGCGCGCCTGATCCAGCAGGTCGCCGGGGCGACCGCCAAGGGACATGGCGTCAAAGTGCTGGACAACGATGCGACCGTCCGACGCTTCGGTCAGGCCTTCGCCCCAAGGCACAAGGATCTGGGCAGGTATAGTCGACATCGGCGGCAGGAACTGGTGCAGGCGCAGGGTCACTTCCTGTGCTGCGACCGGCAGGGCCGAAAGCGCCATCGCACCTGCTGCGATGGTCGAAAGTAGGGTCCATCTCTTCATGGTAACCTCCCAAGGATCGTTTTATAGACGTTGCAGATACTTTTACAAAAGGGCTCTCCCTGCCCTCTGCTCACCTGAAACTAGGTGGTCGCTTTTCCAGAAAGGCTTGTAAACCCTCCGTCGCATCAGGGGTGGTCTGGGACATGGCGGCCGACAGGCTTTCCATGAACAGGCCATCGCTGCGCGACATGTCGTTGATCCGCGAGATCGCGTTAATCATCAGATAGTTGGAGAAGGGCGCGTTCTCTGCGATCCGCAAGGCAAGCTCTTTGGCCTTGGCCAGAGCCTCCCCCTCGCCTACTGCATAATGCGCAAGGCCAAGGGTCACCCCTTCCTCAGCGCCGTAGCTGCGCCCGGTCAACATCATCTCGCGCATGCGATCGGGGCCAAGCAGACGACCAACACGCACCGTGGCGCCACCGCCGACAAAGATGCCGCGCCGCCCTTCGGGCAGTTGGAACCGGACAGATGGCTCTGCCACCCGCACATGGGCGGCTGCCGCGATCTCAAGCCCGCCACCAATCACAGCGCCGGTCAGGGCGGCCACCACCGGCACGCCGCCAAATTCAATCAGGTCGGCAACACGGTGCCAATTGCGCGAATGGTAGACCGTCTCTTCGGGTGAACGGTGGCGATGCTCTGACAGATCAAGGCCCGAGCAGAAATGCCCACCCTCACCATACAGGACCACAGCCCGTACATCCTTGGGAATGTTTGAGAAAAACGCATCCAATGCATCGACAAGGTCGTCGTTCATCGCATTGCGCTTGGCCGGACGGTCAAATATCAGGATCGCCAGCGCGCCGTCGCGTTCCATGCGGATCACATCCGCGGTAAAGCCGCCCTCTGGCATTCCAGCCCCCTGCCGTCGTCCTCACTTCGACTTTGTTATATAAATTAATTGTTCACATGCATAGCAATTAATTTCGTCACGCGTCACAACCCTGCCGGGTTGCCATGCGCCTCGCCCCTGTCTTTCAGAATCCGGCTGAACAGGCGCGCCGCCGCCGACAGGTCTGCATCTGCACGCGACATGATCCCCACTGGGCCAGCGGTGGGCGAAGTATCAATATCAAGGATGGTCAGATGCCCGGCCGCCACATCCGCCGCCACCACCCCGCGCGAGATCACCCAGACCGCCCGGCCCGGCCCCAGCGCCAGCGCCCGCCCGATGGCCATCGACGTGCTTTCGATCCGCCGGTCATACAGCGCCACGCCCTGACTGATCAGGAACCGGGCGACAAGGGGCCGGATGGCGGCATCCTTTGGGGGATAGACGACAAGGTGATCGTTGATCGCCATCAGATCGGGATTGCCGACCAGCGGATGGTCCGGCGCCACGGCAAAAACGACGCTTTCGGAATAGAGCTGGGTAAAGGTCAGCCCCACCATCGTCTCGGGCAGGCCCAACCGCCCCACCGCCAGATCCAGCGCCCCGCGCCGCAACCGGTCCACCAGAAAGCTGTGCGGCCCCTCTTCGATATGCAGCACCGTATCGGGCGAAATGTCGCGAAATTCGGCCATCGCCTCGGGCAGGAACTGCGCCGCGACCGAGGGCATCGCCCCGACCGACAGCGGAACGGCGGTGCCTTTGCCAAGGCTTTCGATATTGGTGAGACCATGTTGCAGGGCCGCAATGCTCTGCTCGGCATAGTGCAGGAACACCTCTCCCTGCGCGGTCAGGCGCACGCCAGAGCGGTCCCGCTCCATCAGGGTCGTGCCCAGGATGTCTTCAAGGTCCTTGAGGGTTTTGGACATCGCGGGCTGGCTCAGGTTGATCTGAAGGGCACCCCGCTTGAGGCTTTTGGCCCGGGCGATGGCGACGAAGGCGTCCAGATGACGAAACTTGATACGGCGGTCCATTTGCTTTCCAAGATGGCAAGCAATAAGGATATTTTGTCATTTTACTTGCCCTGAATGGAATAGTAAATTCTATCCACCACAGGGAGGTCTAGGTGAAAACTCAGGTCGTGATCATCGGCGGCGGGCCATCGGGGCTATTGTTGTCCCAACTTTTGCATGTGCGCGGCATCGACAGTGTCGTGCTGGAGCGCAAGACCAAGGACTACGTCCTGTCGCGCATCCGGGCGGGCGTGCTGGAACGCGGCTTGCTTGGCCTGATCCGAGAGGCCGGAGTGGCCGGCCGGATGGAGCGTGAGGGCTTTGCCCATGACGGCACCCTGATCTCTTATGGCGACGAGATGTTCCGCATCGACTTTCAACAGCACACCGGCGAAAGCGTGATGGTCTACGGCCAGACCGAAGTGACCCGCGACCTTTACGAGGCGCGCGAGGCCGCCAATGGCAAGATCGTTTTCGAGGTCGATGCCGTCACAATCCATGATGCCAAGACCGACACCCCCTATGTCACCTTTACCGCCGACGGCGAGGATCACCGCATCGACTGTGATTTCATCACCGGTTGCGATGGCTTCCACGGTGTCAGTCGCCAAACCATCCCGGTCGATCAACGGCGCGAGTATGAAAAGGTCTATCCCTTTGGCTGGCTTGGCATCCTGTCCCAAACGCCGCCTGTCAATCACGAACTGATCTACGCCAATTCGCCGCGCGGCTTTGCCTTGTGCTCGATGCGCAACGAGAACCTCAGCCGCTACTACATCCAATGCTCGCTTAGCGACAAACCCGAGGATTGGTCCGACGCGGCCTTCTGGCAAGAGCTGAAGCGCCGGATCCCCGCCGATCAGGCGGACCGACTTGTCACCGGCCCCAGCATCGAAAAATCCATCGCCCCCCTGCGGTCCTTTGTGACCGAACCGATGCAATGGGGCGGCCTGTTTCTGTGCGGGGACGCCGCCCATATCGTGCCCCCCACCGGGGCCAAGGGGCTGAACACCGCCGCCTCCGATGTCCACTACCTCTACAACGGCCTGCGCCAGTTCTACGAGACGGGCGATCCCGCCGGGATTGACAGCTACTCGCAAAAGGCGCTCGCTCGGGTGTGGAAGGCCGAAAGGTTCAGCTGGTGGTTCAGCTCACTCATGCATCGCTATCCCGATCAAAGCGAATTTGACCTCAAGATGCAGGTGGCCGAGCTTGAGTTTCTGCGGTCAAATGAGGCCGCGCAGAAGGCCATGGCCGAGAATTACGTGGGGCTGCCCTACTGAGGGCCAGTCGCCTTATCGAAGGAGCGCAGGATGACCGACAGGATGGCCGAGGGCATGAAGACCCGGCGCGAGGTTCTGGGCGACGCCCATGTCGACCGGGCCGAGGCGGCCAAGACGCCGTTCGATGCGCCCTTTCAGACCCTCATCACCGAGGGTGCTTGGGGCACGCTCTGGTCAGACGACACCATCAGCCGGCGCGAAAGGTCCATGCTGACCCTGGCCCTGCTGGCCGCCACTGGCAATTTCGAGGAAATCCCGATGCACATCCGCGCCAGCGCCAACACCGGCGCTAGCCCCGAGGATGTGATGCAGGCTTTTCTGCATGTGGCCGTCTACGCAGGCGTGCCCAAGGCCAATCATGCCATCAAGCTTGCCAAACAGACCTATTCGGAAATGAAGGGAGAGTAGCATGTCCAACGGGTATCATGTGCGCGACCGGGGCTGGCAGCCGCCCGGCCTTTACCCCCCCTACAAGACCACGATCAAACGGTCACCGCAGGCCGCGCTTCTCAGCTTTCCAACCTCGATCAGCGAAGAGACGGGGCCGGTCTTTGGCCATAACATATTGGGCAAGCTCGATAACGACCTGATCCTGAACTACGCCCGCCCCGGAGAAGAGGCGATCGGACCGCGCATCATGGTGCATGGCAGGGTCCTTGACGAAAACGGGCGCGGCGTGCCCGGCGCCCTTGTCGAGGTGTGGCAGGCCAATGCAGGTGGCCGCTACAGGCACAAGAAGGAAAGCTATCTTGCCGCGCTCGACCCCAATTTTGGTGGCTGCGGCCGGGTGATCACCGACGCCGAGGGCCATTACGAGTTTCGCACCATCCACCCCGGCGCCTACCCCTGGCCCAACGGCATGAATGACTGGCGGCCCGCCCATATTCACTTCAGCATCTTTGGGCAGGCCTTTGCCCAGCGCCTGATCACCCAGATGTATTTCGAGGGCGACCCGCTGATCTGGCGCTGCCCGATCCTTGGGGCTGTGAGCAACCCCGAAGCGATCAAGACCCTGATCGCCCCCCTCGACATGAACCGGACCGTCCCGATGGACGCCCTTGCCTACAAGTTCGACATAGTCCTGCGCGGGGCGCGGCAGTCGTTCTTTGAAAACCGTCAGGAGGGTGTGTGATGACCCAACCATTGTCTTACCTCAAGGAAAGCCCGTCCCAAACGGCAGGCCCTTACGTCCATATCGGTTGCACCCCCAACTTTACCGGGATCGGCATTTATGGCGGCGATCTGGGCACCTCGATGAAAACCGGCCCGGTCAAGGGGACCGAGATCACCGTGACCGGCGCCGTGTTCGACGGCATGGGCAGCGTCTTGAAGGACGCGATGATCGAGGTCTGGCAGGCCGATGCCGCAGGCCTCTACCCCTCGCCCAAGGAAACCCGCGGCGTGGCGGACCCGAACTTTACCGGCTGGGGCCGCAGTCCGGGGGACATGGAGACGGGAGAGTTTCACTTTGAAACGGTCAAGCCCGGTCAGGTGCCCTGGCCCGATGGCCGCCTGCAAGCCCCCCATATCACCGCCTGGGTGGTGGCGCGGGGCATCAACATCGGCCTGCACACCCGCATCTATTTCGAGGATGAGGCCGAAGCGAATGCCGTTGACCCGATCCTGACCCGGATCGAGCATCAGAGCCGTGTGCCGACCCTGCTGGCCCGCAAGATCGGGGACCGGGCCTACCGGTTCGACATCCACCTGCAAGGCCCTGACGAAACGGTCTTTTTCGATATCTGACTTTGCGCCCCGGTTCTCCTCTGACCACGATGTCAGAGGCGGACCGCCTGCCCCGTTCGGGCGGAGTCTTGCGCTGCGATACCTATGGCCACGGCCATCGCACCATCATGCAACGTCACCTCAACCTCGCCTTCGCCCCGCACCACGGCATTGAACTTCTGGTGCTGGTAGAAGGTCGATCCGTTGTGGTCCCCGGCTGTCAACAAGGCAGGATCGACGGGGATGTCCTGATGCATAGGTCCCTTGGGGTTGCGCGGGCTGATCACGAGCTGGGGCAAGGGCGCGGGGCCAAGGCTCTGCGGCCAGAACCGGCCCGGACCGGGGATGAAACACTCGATCTTGCCATCCGGCCCCACCGCGCTCACCTCTTCCTGATATCGGCTGCCTTCGGCGAACATGCAAAGCTCCAGCATGGCCCGCGCACCATTGGCAAAGTCCAGAAGGACATAGCCGTGGTCCCAGATGTCCGGGCTCTTGCCACCAATCTCTTCCTCAAGGTGGTTCACCCCCTGCCCGGCGCTGGCCATGACCCGGACCGGGTCGCTGTGCAGCATGACCCGCATCAGGTCAAAGAAATGGCAGCACTTCTCGACCATGGTGCCGCCCGTTTGGCTGTTGAACCGGTTCCAGTCCCCGATCTTGGGCAGGAAGGGAAAGCGGTGTTCGCGGATGGTCAACATCCTGATGCCGCCCGTCGCCTCATCCGCCGCCTCGATCATGGCGGTCATCGGGGGCATGTAGCGATATTCCATCGCCACCCAGATCGGCGCGGGATAGCTGTCCTTGAGCGACGCCACGAAAGCCGCGTCCGCAGGGTCGGTATAAAGCGGCTTTTCCATCAGCAAAGGCAAGGGACGGGTCGCGGCAATCTCGCGCATCTGGCTGACGTGAACGTGGTTGGGGCTGACGACGACAAGCGCATCAAGGTCGGGCTGCGACAGCAGGTCGGCCAGCGACGAGGCCACCCGCGCCCCGCCCGCCATAGCGGCGGCATGTTCGGCAAGGGCGGTGACGGGATCGTAGACAACCGTGATCCGGGCCCCCGGCAAAAGGGCAATATTGCGGATGTGCTCTTGCCCCATCATGCCGCAACCGACCAATCCATAATTTACATTTTGCAATATTTTAGCCTCTTCCCATGCGGCAAATATACTTTGCCTGGTCTTTATCGAACCAATTGCGCGAATACTCGATCGCCGGACCATCCCCTGCCCAGCTAAGCCGTTCGATATGGGCACAGGGCGCTCCGGCCACGGGGGCGAACCTTTCGTCGGCCCAGTCTGGGACGGTCTCCATCCCGATCCGGTCCTCGACCCGGCTGACGACAAGGCCAAGGTCATCGCGGTAGTAGAGGTACAGCGACTCCGACAGATCCTCGGCTACGATGCGCTTGGCGCAGCCACCGTCGAGCCAGATTTCCTCAAGCGCCACGACCGCGTCATCCAGCATCCGCAAGCGCCGAATGCGGTGCCCAAGGGACGATGTCCCAAAGGCGGGAATGTCGGCAGGCTTGGCCATCGTCTTGACCGACAGCAATAGGGCCGTCGGCAAGCCGCCCCCCTCGGGACGCTCCAGCCGGAAGAATGCGTAGACCGACGCTGCTTCGGGGCGTTGCCGGACATAGTTGCCAGAGCCCTGGATACGCTCCAACAGCCCCTTGTCCGCCAGATCGGCAAGCGCCTTGCGCAAGGTCCCGACTGAAGCGCCCAACTCTACTGCCATCTCGCGTTCGGGCGGCAACCGGGCCCCGTCGGTCAGCCGGCCTGCCGCGATGTCGCGGATCAGGCGCTCGGAGATGCGGACATATTTTGGCAAAGCGGCCTTCGAGGCCAAGGCCAGCGGCCTGTCCAAGTCGTCCTGCACCGCCGTTCCCCTCGATGTGCCCCGCAATTGATACAGTATTGATGCACACATGCCGAGGTGCTACGCAAGTCCAATAAATGCGATCCTGTGGGAGGGCTTCATGACTGTCGTACCGGTAACAAGCGCCGACCTGGACGCCCTGGAAGTGTCGTGGTTTTCCGCCCTGTGTTCAGACGATTACGCCTTTCTAGGGGTGCCGGACGGCGACCTGCGATCGTCCTTTGCCCATTGCCGCGACATCGTCCAGACGGCCGAGGCGCAAGGCTTTCGCAATGTGCTGGCGCCGTCGTCCTATCAGGTCGGTCAGGACACCCTGTCCTTCGTCGCCGCGATGAGCCAGCTGACAACCGACATCAACTTTCTCGCCGCGATCCGCTGCGGTGAGATGCAGCCCATCATGCTGGCCCGCACGGTCGCCACGCTCGACCATATGTTGCAAGGGCGGCTGACGCTCAACGTCATCTCCTCGGATTTTCCGGGCGAAGTGGCCGACAGCGCCTTTCGCTACAAGCGGTCGCATGAGGTGGTCGAGATCCTGCGCCAGTGCTGGACCCGCGACACCGTCGATTTCGATGGCGAGGTCTACCAGTTTCACGGCCTTTCCACCGACCCGGCCCGCCCCTACCAGCACAACGGCGGGCCCCTGCTCTACTTTGGCGGCTATTCCCCACCCGCGCTCGAGCTTTGCGGGGCGCAATGCGACGTCTACCTGATGTGGCCCGAACCCAAGGAACAGATCGCCCAGCGCATGCGCGATGTGCACGCAAGGGCCGAGGCGCACGGCCGAACCCTCGACTATGGTCTGCGGGTCCATATGATCGTGCGCGACACCGAGGCCGAGGCACGGGAATACGCCGAACATCTGGTCAGCAAACTGGATGACGACTGCGGCAAGATGATCCGCGACAGGGCACATGATTCCATCTCGCTTGGCGTCGCCCATCAGGCCAAGGCGCGGGAGCTGGCGGACAAGTTCGGCTATGTGGAGCCGCACCTATGGACCGGGATCGGACGGGCCCGGTCGGGCTGCGGGGCGGCCCTTGTCGGGTCGACCGATCAGGTCTTGTCCGAGATAGAGGCCTACCGCAAGATGGGCATCCGGGCCTTCATCTTTTCTGGCTATCCGCATATCGACGAAGCTGTCCATTTCGGAACCCGGGTAATGCCCGAACTCAAGACCTGCTCGCTTCCCCATGCATACGGGCGCGTGCCCGCGACAACACCCCAGACCCCTCTGGGCACAGGAGACCGCCGCTGATGATGGAACGTGTAACACTGGGCGGCGGCGTTGATCTGTCCCGCATCGTCTATGGCATGTGGCGGCTGGGCGACGACCCCGACACCTCTGCCGCCCATGTTCAGGCCAAGGTCGAAAGCTGCCTGGCCCAGGGCATCACGACGCTCGATCAGGCCGACATCTACGGCGGCTACATGGCCGAAGAGATCCTCGGCGCCGCTTTCCGGGCCGCCCCCGCACTCAAGTCGCAGGTCGAGATCGTAACGAAATGCGACATCGTGGTGGATGCAGGACGCCACGCGGGCGCACGGGTCAAGCACTATGACACCTCGCGCGCCCATATCGAATCCTCGGTCGATACATCGCTGTCGCTGATGGCCATCGACCAGATCGACCTTTTGCTGATCCACCGCCCCGATCCCTTGATGCGCCCCGAAGAGACGGGCCGCACTCTTGATGATCTGGTCCAAAGCGGCAAGGTCGGCGCGGTTGGCGTGTCCAACTTTCGCCCCTGGGACTGGAAGCTGCTGCAATCGCGCATGGAAACACCTCTTGCCACCAACCAGATCGAACTCAGCCTGACCGCCCTTGACCCCTTCACCAACGGGGACGTCGCCTTCCTGCATGAACAGGCCAAGCCGATCATGGCATGGTCCCCGCTTGGCGGCGGCCATCTGATGGCCGAAAGCCGCCCTGGTGTGACACAGAAGCTGCGCGAGATCGCACAGCTGCACGATGTCGACGCGGCAGCGGTAGCGGTGGCATGGCTCTTGGCCCATCCTGCAGGCATTCTTCCGGTCATGGGCACCAACACCCTAAGCCGGATCGCCACTTTGTCAGACGCGCTCAAGGTCGCGATGGACCGGCAAACGTGGTTCACCCTTTACGAGGCCGCACTTGGCCATGAGGTCGCCTAATGGACGAGATTTCGATCGCCCCCGGAACACAGTTTTCGCCGCAGGACGACGCCCGGGCGTTCCGCAACGCGCTGGGGGCCTTTGCCACCGGGGTCACGGTCGTGACCACCGATACGCCCGAAGGCCCGGTCGGGATCACCGCCAACAGCTTTGCCAGCGTGTCCCTTGACCCGCCGCTAGTGCTGTGGTCACCCGCCAAAGCCTCGCACCGCTTTGTGCATTTCGCCCACGCGCCGCGTTTCGCGATCCATATCCTCGACCAAAGCCAAAAGGCCATTTGCGAGGCGTTTACCCGGTCCAAGACCGCCTTCAATGATCTTGACTGGGTGACAAGCCCACAGGGCGTGCCCCTGATCAACGGGGTTGCGGCGTGTTTTGAATGTAATCTCGAGGCAACCCACGACGCCGGCGACCATGTGATCGTCGTGGGACGGGTGATACGGGCACATCACAGTGGGGCCGAGCCTTTGGTGTTTCACGGCGGGCGCTACGGCTTTTTCCAGGATGAAGGCATCTGACAACGGCACCTAGACACACGGATCAGATAGGGGCGGCCGCAGCGGCCCCGTCCGAAACAACTTTGGGTAGAGGCACTTCCTAAAAGGCTACAGATTTACAGCCCCCGGCACCGGTCCTTTACCGATACTCTTTACCCGTTGATAAAGACCGCGACGGCATCATCATCAGGCCACTCACTCGGGTCATTTGGCCCAGCCTGGACCATGTATGTCAGACCCAACGATCTCCAGCTTCTTGCTGCAACACGCCTTTGAAACCTCACCCGGTGAGGCGATGGCCTTCGATGCGGACACCCTTCGGATTGTTCTCACCAACCGGCACTCGCGCACCAACCTGCAATATGACGCTGGTGAACTGGCCAGGCTGACCCTTGCCGACATCTGTCCAGATCATGACATCCGCGATCTGCAGGATCGGCTGGCTCCGCTGATCCTGGGGCAGGTCGCCTCGGTTCCCCTGACGCTGACCTACCGTCGCAAGGACGGCACCGCCTACGAGGCAGAGCTTGGGCTGTCTCTCGACCCCGGCCCCCCTTCGGTCGTCCTGGCACAGGGGGTCGATGCCACGGCCTTGCAATCAGCCCGACGGGCCGCCCGCAACGCTGCAAATACGCTGATCGACGCGGTCGAAACCTTGCCCGACGGCTTTGTCCACTATGACAAGGACGATCGGCTCATCGTCTGCAACAGCCGTTACCGCGAGATTTACGCCCTCAGTGCCCCCGCCATGATCCCCGGCGCAAGGTTTGAGGATATTCTGCGCTACGGCCTTGAAAACGGCCAATACGCAGAGGCCGTCGGTCGGGAAGAGGCCTGGTTGCAGGAGCGGACGGCCCGCCACCTGGATCAAAGTGCGACGGTCGAACAACTCCTGACCGATGGGCGCTGGCTGCGGATCGTGGAACGTCGGACACCCGATGGCGTACGGGTCGGTATCCGGGTCGATATCACCGACATAAAACGCAAGCAGCACCAGCTTGAGATGGCCGCCGAGACCGACGTCCTGACCGGCCTTCTGAACCGGCGGGGCGTCTCGAGCTTTCTTGCCGCCGCCGCAGCCGAATTGACAGCACAGGAAAGGCTGGCCGTGCTGCACCTCGATCTCGACCGGTTCAAGTCGATCAACGATGCGCTTGGGCACGATGCCGGCGACCATGTCCTGTCTGAGGTGGGGGACCGGCTGCGCATGCATGTCCGCCACCGCGATGTCGTCGCCCGGATCGGCGGTGACGAGTTCCTCGTTCTGATGCAAACAAGGCTGACGGATGAACAACTCATCTCGATCGCAGACTGGATCCGACACGACATTGCCCGCCCGATCCTCTACCGGGGCAGGCAGTGCCTTGTCGGCGCCAGCGTCGGGGTGGCCACCTGGGATCTGGGGTCTGCACATAGTTTCGAACAGACCGTCTCGGACGCTGACATTGCGCTGAACCTGGGAAAGCGGGGGGGACGAAACCGCTCGGAACTGTTTTGCGCCAACATGCGGCACGGCACGGTTTCGAACGCCTTGCTGGCACAACAGATCCGGGCGGCCCTGAACGCAGGGCAGATCATCCCGTATTTCCAGCCACAGCTCAGCATTGACGGGTCCCGCGTCCTGGGGTTCGAGGCACTGGCCCGGTGGCAACACCCCGATCGCGGGCTTCTAAACGCCGCCACCTTCCTTCCGGCAGCAGAAGAGGCCGGGTTGATCCCCGACATCGATGCCACCGTCCTGACGCAAAGCCTCGGGTTCATCCGGACACTCGTCGGCGCCGGTGTCGACGCGCCAAAGGTCAGCCTGAACATTTCCAGCGCCCAACTGGCCGATGCGACCCTGCACCCAAGGATCGTCCGGCAGGTCGAGGCTTTTGGCCTCAGCCCCGCCCACCTCAGGTTCGAGATCCTGGAAACCACCCTTCTCGACGAAAGGGCCGCACAGGCCGGCGAAACCATTCATAAGCTCGCCAATTCTGGCTTCGCAATTGAACTGGACGACTTTGGCACCGGTCACAGCGCCATCGGCTCGCTACGGCGCTTCCCCGTACAACGGATCAAGATGGATCAGTCCCTCGTGCGCGACATCGACCAGGACGAAGACTCCAGGGTCATCGCAGAGGCGGTGATCGACCTGGCCGGCCGCTTCGGGCTAGAGGTGCTGGCCGAAGGCGTGGAAACCACCGCCGAGCGGGACGTCCTACGGGCGCTTGGCTGCACCGCGATCCAGGGCTACCTCTGCGCCCATCCCATGTCAGGACAGGACATTCTGCAATGGCTCAAGGAAAGAAACGCTTTGCCGGACAGGTCCGCCACCATGTTCTACAACCCGAACCTCACCAGCGAACTGCAGCGCGAGGCCAAGAACGGCCCCTGATCCGCGCCACCAGCCGCTAAATGGCCTCCGGGCCCTTCGCTTTGTCTCAAATACTCCCGCCGGAGGCGGACCCCCAAAGGGGCCCGCACCGACGCTTCAGAGATAGCGGTTAACGAGGTTCTCCAACCGCTCCTGCCGGCCGGACCGGGGCGCGGGATTGATGCCCTTTGCCTCGACCTCGGCCGTCAGCGCGGCAAGATCACTGTCGAGGTAGCCCGAGGTCTCCCAACCGGCATAGCGCGCCGCGCGCGCTTCTTCGAGCTTGCCGTCCTCCAGCATCGCCGCTGCCGCCTTCAATCCCGCCGCACAGGCATCCATGCCACCGACATGGGCCAGGATCAGGTCCTCCGGGTCCAGCGACTGGCGCCGCAGCTTGGCGTCAAAGTTGGTGCCCCCGGTCTTGAACCCGCCTGCCCGCAGAACCTCGTAATAGGCCAGCGCCATTTCGGGCACATTGTTGGGGAACTGGTCGGTGTCCCAGCCGGATTGGTAATCATTACGGTTCATGTCGATCGAACCGAAAATCCCCAGCTCCCGCGCCAGCGCCAGCTCATGTTCGAACGAATGCCCCGCCAGAATGGCATGGCCCTGTTCGATGTTGACCTTGACCTCACCCTCAAGGCCGAAATCCTTGAGGAACCCATAGACGGTCGCGACATCATAGTCGTATTGGTGCTTGGTCGGTTCCTGCGGCTTGGGCTCGATCAGGATGGTCCCGTCAAAGCCGATCTTGTGCTTGTAATCGACAACCATCTGCAACATCCGGCCAGCCTGCTGGCGTTCGCGGCCCATGTCGGTGTTCAGCAGTGTCTCGTAGCCTTCACGCCCGCCCCACAGCACATAGTTTTCGCCACCCAGCTGGTGTGTGGCATCCATGCAGGTCTTGATGGTGGCCGCAGCAAAGGCAAAGACCTCCGGGTCGGGGTTGGTGGCCGCCCCCGACATATAGCGCCGGTGCGAAAACAGGTTCGCCGTGCCCCAAAGCAGCTTGACCCCGGTCTCTTCCATCTTGCCCTGGAAATAATCGGTGATGCCGCGCAGATTACGGGTATTCTCTGCAAAATCAGCCCCTTCCGGGCGGACGTCCGCATCGTGAAAGCAAAAGTAGGGCGCACCCAGGATGGTGAACATCTCGAACGCCACATCGGCCTTCAGCCGGGCAAGGTCCATCGTGTCGCCAAACCAGGGCCGTTCAAAAGTCTGCCCGCCAAAGGGGTCGCCCCCCTGCCACGCAAAGGAGTGCCAATAGGCGATGGCAAAGCGCAGATGGTCCGCCATCCGCTTGCCCATGACCATTTCGTCGGGATTGTAGTGGCGAAAGGCAAAGTCACTTTGGGCGTCCGGCCCCTCATAGACGACGGGCTGAATGCCCCCAAAAAAGTCTGTCATGTCCTCAATCCCTTTCTAGTGTAGGCCCTTCAGGGCCTGATAGCTGTCCCGGTAGCGGGCGTGGCCCTCGGCAAAGGCCGCGGTCAGTCCGGCATCCGGTGTGACAGTGCGCTCGATGGGTGGGGTAGTGGCGATCTCTGCCCCTGCCCCGGTTGCGGCCATGCGCCCCAGACGCGCCGCGCCAAGGGCCGCGCCAAAGTCGCCCGCCCGCGGCACATCCAATGCAAAGCCCAAGGTCGTGGCCAGTACCTCAAGCCAATAGGCTGATTTCGCCCCGCCCCCGATGGCCAGCGCCTGCCGGATCGTCGTGCCCGTGGCCGCCAGCGCATCGCGGCTGTCGGCAAAGGCATAGGCGACCCCTTCCAGCACCGCTCGCGTCGCCGCCTTGGCGTCGGTCGCGTGGTCCAGATGCAGGAATTGCCCCCGGATGGCGGCATTGTTGTGCGGCGTCCGCTCTCCGCCAAGATAGGGCAGAAACAGGGTGCGGCCAGGTGCCTGAAAGGGCCCGAGGTCCCGCGTCAGATCAGCTGCCGTTTGCCCGGTCAGGCGGGACAGCCACTCAAGCGCGTCTGTCGCCGCCAGAATCACACCCATCTGGTGCCATGTTCCCGGTACCGCATGGCAGAACGTGTGGACGGCAGTTGCCGGATCGGGCCGGTAGCCATCGTTGGCCGCGAAAAGCACGCCCGAGGTGCCAAGCGACAGGAAGGCCGTGCCATCCTGAACCACCCCCGCCCCGATGGCTGCCGCCGCATTGTCCCCGGCCCCGCCCGCGACAGGCACCTGCGGCAGGCCAAAGCCACCCCGGAGCCTGCCGGAAACGGCAGAGCCTTCGACAAGGCTGGGCATCTGCGCCCGCGACAGGCGACAGTCGGCCAGCAAGGCGTCGGACCAGTCCCGCGCGCCGGTGTCAAACCAGGCTGTCCCCGCCGCATCCGACATCTCGGTCACATGGCCACCGGTAAGATGCAGGCGTAGATAATCCTTTGGCAGCAGGACTTTGGCGATCTTTTCAAAGACCTCCGGCTCAGTCTCGCGGACCCATTCGACCTTGGGTGCGGTAAAGCCGGGAAAGACGATATTGCCGGTGATGGCGCGGTAGCGAGGATCGGCATCCATCCGGGCCGCCTGCGCCGCGCTGCGGGTATCGTTCCACAGCATGCAGGGCCGCAACACCCGGTCTTCGGCGTCCAGCAGCGTCGCACCATGCATGTGGCCCGACAGTCCGATCCCGGCAAGGGCGCTGCAATCGGCCTTGCCCGCAAGGGCGGCAAGCGCCGCATCCGCCGCAGCGGCCCAGCTGGCCGGGTCTTGTTCGGACCAGCCGTCATGGGGACGCTGCACCGACAGGGGCACGGTATGCTCTGCCAGGACAGTCTCATCTTCGTCGATCAGAATCGCCTTTAAGGACGACGTCCCAAGGTCCAGGCCGATATAGGTCGCCATTTTCGCCCCAATTATTCAGGCAGCCAGATGTTCTGGCTTCTTTCCAAGGATGATCATCGCCAGAAGGTCGTCTTCGGTCACTTCGTCGACCTTGACCACGCCTACCAGCTGGCCATTCTTCATGACCGCCGCCCGGTCGCACAGCTGCTTTACGGCATGCACATCGTGGTCGATCAAAAAGATGCCAAGCCCATCACGCTTCAGCTCGTGAATAAGCTCGGCCACCATCTGGGTTTCCTGCGGACCAAGGGCGGCCGTCGGCTCGTCCATGATCAGGATCTTGGCGTTGAAGTAGACCGCCCGCGCAATGGCCACCGACTGCCGCTGACCACCGGACAGGGCGCTGACCGGGTCCTTGAACTTTTTGAAGTTGGGGTTGAGGCGGGCCAGAATGCGGCGGGTCTCCGCCTCCATCCTTGCGTCGTCCAGAAGTCCGCCGCCCGTCACCAGTTCCCGGCCCAAAAAGAGGTTCGAGGCCGCATCAAGGTTATCGGCAAGGGCCAGGGTCTGGTAGATCGTCTCGATATTGTATTCGCGCGCGTCGCGCGGGTTGTTGATCGTGACCTCTTGCCCATTGATGAAGATCTGGCCGTGGTCGGCCTGATAGGCCCCCGACAGGCATTTGATCAACGTCGACTTGCCGGCCCCGTTGTGACCAAGCAGGCCCACGACCTCGCCCGGATAAAGGTCTAGCGACACTCCGTCGACGGCCCTGATCCCCCCGAAGGCGATCGAGATGTCGCGCAGCTCGACCATCGGCGTTCCTGTGCGTTCTGTGCTCATGCCCTGCCCCTCACTTCGCTCTGTTGCGATACAGGTTGTCGAGATAGACGGCGAGGACGAGGACCGACCCCACCACGATCTGCTGAACGGCGGTGTCGAAGCCGATCAACACCATCCCGGACCGCAGGCTTTGCATCACCAGCGCCCCGAGGATCGCCCCGTAAATCGTGCCGACGCCCCCCGCCAGACTGGTGCCCCCGACGACCGCAGCGGCGATGACATAAAGTTCGTCCAAAAGCCCCAGAGCGTTGGTGGCTGAGTTCAGACGGGCCGAGGCGACGACTGCCGCCAAGCCAGCCAAAGCCCCCATCAGCGCAAAGATCCGCAGCGTCATCCAGCGCACGTTGATGCCTGCGAGCGCCGCCGCCTCCGGGTTACCTCCAATGGCAAAGACATAACGACCAAACCGGGTGCGGCTGACCAGAAGGGTCATCAAAAGCGCGACGGTGAGCATGATCAGGACGGGGTAGGCAAAGCCGTGGCTGATAAAGAGCGTCTCGCCCTCGGCCAGCACGATGCCGTTGGCCTCGATATAGCTATTCACGATACCACGCGGCCAGGGATAGGCGTTCACGACAAGGACAGCGCCAATGACAAGGCCACAGCCCAAAAGACCCATGAAAATCTCTGCCCACATCGGACGAACAGGAAAGTCATGCCGCTTGCGGCTTTGGCGACCGGCATAGAGCGCTGCCAGAATACCAAGGCAGGCGATCACACCAACCGTCCAGCTGCCCACTGCGCCGATCGCGCCGTAGGGCCCGCCGCCCAGAAGGGTAAAGGTCGCATCGACCGGGGAAATCGTCTTGCCGTTGGCCGACAGAAAGGCCGCGCCGCGCCAGACAAGCAGGCCGCCCAGGGTGACGATAAAGGATGGAATGCCGCGATAGGCGATCAGCCAGCCATGAATGGCGCCGATGCAGCCACCGACGCAGATGCCCACGATGACGGTGATGACCCAGATCGCCGGATGGCCAAGGCCCAGATACTGCGGCAGGATTTCGACCTGCAGGATCCCCATGACCATGCCGGTCACGCCCAGGATTGCGCCAACCGACAGGTCGATATTGCGGGTCACGATGACGAGCACCATCCCCGTCGCCATGATCCCGATGGACGACATCTGGACCGAGACGTTCCAAAGGTTGCGCGGTGTCAGGAAGGCGCCGAACCCGTTGAAGATGACGCCATAAAAATGGAACACCAGCCAGATCAGCAACAAGGCACCCATCATGCCCAGAAGGCGGGTGTCAATTTCGGTCGCGCGCAGGAACCGCGTCAGAGGTCCGGAGCTTGGCCCCGAGGTCGAACCAGTCGTTGAAATGGCCGCCGCGGGCTTGGTCGAAGTGTCCGTCATGGTGATATCCAATGGTCAGGTCCGCGCCGAAATGGCGGGTCAGTGACAATGGGCGGGGCCTTGCCACAAAGCAAAGCCCGACCGCTTATCGCCAATTTCAGGTAAGGTCCTGAAAATGGCCAACCGGCGTCGAGGGATATCCCCGACGCCGGCCATTTTCAGTTCCCGATCAGCAGCCGGCAACGCCTTCCATGGCGCCTTCGCAAGCCTGCTCCTTGGTGATGTGACCTGCATCAATCGCAACATTCAGGTTGTTACGGGTCAGCGGGGTCGGGTCGAGCAGGATGGCGGGGATCGGAATGCCACGCTCACCACCGTCGAACATCGACGCGCCTTCGATATCGGCCATCATCGTGCCTTCAGCCAGAGCCGAGGCAATGTCGCCAGCCGCGGTACCAAGGGCACGAGCGTCTTTCCACACGGACACGGTCTGCGTGCCACGGGCAACACGGTTGATCGCAGCAAGGTCACCGTCCTGGCCACCGACAGGGATCACGAGACCCTGGGCGGAAAGAGCCGCCACAACGCCACCGGCCATGCCGTCGTTCTGGGACAGAACCGCATCAACCATGTTGTTGTTTGCGGTCAGGATCTGCTCCATGTTGGTCTGTGCGTTCTCGGGCTTCCAGCTGTCCGAGAAGGCCTCGCCAACGATGGTGATGTCGCCCGAATCAACAGCGCCACCAATGACTTCCATCATGCCCTGCAGCAGGAAACCTGCGTTCGGATCACCGGGGTCGCCCTTGATGATGGCATAGTTGCCGGTGGGCTGAACGGCCATGACCGATTCAGCGATGATCCGACCGACGCCGACGTTGTCGAAGGTCAGGTAGAAGGTGCGGTCGTCTTCGATCAGACGGTCGTAGCCGATGACCGGGATGCCTTCTGCGGCAGCGGCGTCGATGGCCGGCCCGATGGCGTCCTTGTCCCAGGCGTTGATCACGAGGACATTGACGCCCTGCGCGATCAAAGCTTCGACGTCAGCAAGCTGCTTGGTCGACGACGACTGAGCGTCTGCCGAAACGTAGCTGTTGCCGTTGGCTTCGATGGCCGCGACCATTGCGGCCTCGTCGATCTTCCAACGCTCTTCCTGAAAGCTCGCCCAGGAAACCCCGACCAACATTCCTTCGGCCATCGCAGCCGAATTGAAACCGACCACCGCCAGCGCGGCGGCGATAATTGCCTTGTGCATATCTTTCCTCCCAGAAGTCGATCCCAACATGGAATCGTGGACTTGTGTCCTGAGACGAGAGCATCGACTTATTTCTTCAGTTGTCAAAATAAAAATTCTGGACATGCGCCCCAAAGACGGGATTTCATTCCTCAGGCTGCCAAATCTTTAGGCAGTCAAGGAACAATACCCGCATTCCACCTTCGCACCTGCAGAAATAATTCGGAGCGTGAAGTTATGTACGACCAGCTGGATCAACAGGGTTCCGAATCGGACGGCACGCCGTCCGGTTGCGGCCCCCTGCTGTCCAGCGCAGGCCCCGAGGCCAAGCCCCTGCGACAACAGGTGTTCGAGCATGTCCGCGCCACCGGTCGCGCAGCACGCGCCGACATCACCCGCGCGCTTGATATCAGCGCGGGTTCTGTCACCGCGCTCAGCTCTGACCTGATCAGCCAGGGCCTTTTGCGTGAAGTCGAAGGCACACCGCGTGATTCGCGCGACGCCACCCGGGGTCGCCCCCCCGTCGCGCTCGAGGTTGTGCCAGAAAGCCGCATCGTCATCGGGATCAAGCTGTCCGACGAACGCCACTCGGCCGTAATGACGGACTTTGCGGGCCGGATGATGGCCGAAGTGACCCTACCTACCCCGCCAATGCGCAAGACGCCCGACCAGATCCTCGAAGAGATCGAAGCATTGGTGCAGGCGCTGCTGACCCGGACCGAGCGCAGCCTGTCCGATGTCAGCGCCATCGGCGTCGGCATGTCCGGGCTGGTCGATCACGAAACCGGCGTTGTGCTGTGGTCGCCCCATCTGTCGATCCGCAACTTGGCGCTGAAGGCCGTGATAGAAGAGCGGTTCAACCTGCCTGCCCTTATCGACAACGACGCCAACGTGCTGACCCTCGCCGAACTGTGGTTCGGCGTCGGGCGGGCCATGTCGGACTTTGTTGTCGTAACCATCGAACATGGCGTCGGCATGGGTGTTGTCCTGAACAACCGCCTCTTTCGCGGCTCGCGCGGGATGGGCCTCGAACTGGGACATACCAAGGTGCAACTTGACGGGGCGCTTTGCCGTTGCGGACGGCGCGGCTGTCTTGAGGCCTACCTTGCCGACTATGCCCTGGCCCGCGAAGCCTCGACCGCGCTGGGTCGGTCCAGTCGGAACCTGCAAAGCCCGCAGGCGATGCTCGAGACCCTCTTCGCCGAGGCCAAGTCCGGCAACATCGCCGCCCAGAACATCTTTCGCCGGGCCGGTCGCTACCTGTCGCTCGGCCTGTCCAACGTCATCCAGATCTTCGATCCCGAACTGATCGTTCTGTCGGGGGAACGGATGACCTACGACTATCTCTACGCCGAAGAGGTGCTGGCCGAAATGCAGGGCCTGACCCTGACCGAGGGCCGCGCCCCCTGCAAGATCGAGATCCACGCCTGGGGCGACATGGTCTGGGCCCAGGGGGCCACCGCTCTGGCGCTGTCCGCCATCACCGACCAGCTTCTGGGCGACGGCAAGGAGCTGATGGCCACATCATGACCAATATTTTTTTGATATTTAATGGGGATATTTGGCCAAATAGACCGTCATTACTTTCACTTTCTCAACATATCACCCCATTCCCCCTGCTTGCCCTGCTTGCCCTGCTTGCCGCCACCGCCCCTCTCACGGCCCAGCCCAGCCTTGAGGATCACTCGGACTCCCTGCCTCTGCACAGCTATGAAGGCGGCTGGGAACACTTTGTCGGCGGCGGCCTGGCGGTCTTTGACTGCGATGGCGACACCCTGCCCGAGCTCTTGGCGGCCGGCGGCACCAGCCCGGCCACGCTTCTTCACAACGATGGCGACTTTCGCTTTTCGCGCGCTGCCTTTCCCGCAATCACCGGCATGACCGGGGCCTACCCCATCGACATCGACGGGGACGACCATCTTGACCTCTACGTCCTGCGGGTCGGCCCGGATCAGGTCCTGCAAGGCGGGCCTAAGTGCAGCTTTGCCGATGTCACCGAAAGCTGGGCAGTGCCCGCGCCCGACAGCTGGACCACCGCCTTCTCCGCCTGGTGGGAGGGGGATGACCTGCCGACGCTGGCCATAGGCCATTACGTCGACAGGGCCGATCCGAACGGCCCGTTCGAGGTTTGCGACGACAACGCCCTGCTGCGGCCCACCCGGCTGGCGCGCCCGGCCACGGACGGGCCGGGAACGGCCGCCTTCGGCTATCATGCAACGCCGCTCACCCCGGGCTTCTGCGCCTTGTCGATGCTGGCCGCCCGGGATGCCCGGGGGCGGCCATCGCTGCGGATCTCCAATGACCGGCAGTATTACGTCCGGGGAGGATCAGAACAGATGTGGGACATTGCCGACCAGCGGTTCCTGACCGAGGCGGACGGATGGCAACGGGTCGCCCTCTGGGGCATGGGGATCGCCAGCCGGGACCTGACGGGCGACGGGCGGGACGAGGTGATGTTGACCTCCATGGGGGACCAGCTCCTGCAACTGGCGCAGCCGGACGGCACCTATCTCGGCGCGCCTTACGGGCTGGGGACCACGGCGCACCGGCCATATCTGGGGGATGACGGGCGGCCCTCGACCGGCTGGCACGCGCAATTTGGGGATGTGGACAACGACGGGCGGGCCGATCTCTTTATCGCCAAGGGCAATGTCGATCAGATGCCCACCAATGCGATCCACGACCCCAACAACCTCCTGATGCAGCAACCGGACGGCACCTTCGCCGAGGCGGGCGACATCGCGGGCATCGCCACCACCGAACGGTCGCGCGGCGCGGCGCTGGCCGATCTGGACAATGACGGGCGGCTCGACCTTGTCGTCGTCAACCGGCGGGCGCCGCTCGAACTTTATCGGAACATCACGCCGGACACCGGCAACTGGCTCAGCATTGCCCTGCAGCAACCCGGCGGCAACCGGCAGGCCATCGGCGCCACGGTCACGGTCGAAGGGCCACAGGGCGCACAAATCCAGCAGGTCACCATCGGCGGCGGCCACGGCGGCGGGCAGGCCCTGCCCCTGCATTTCGGCCTCGGCAGCGCCGCCACGACCCGGGTGAGTGTCACCTGGCCGGACGGCAGCCAAAGCGGCCCGATCGAGGCCCCCGCCAACACCCCGCTCACAATCAGCCGCTCACAATAAACCGCAGCCCGCAGCCCTGATCCTCATCTCGCCCAAAATATCCCGGGGGGAGGCCGCAGGCCGGGGGGCAGAGCCCCCCCTTTCCCTCAACGCCAGCCCGTCACCCTAAGGCCAGCCTATCTCGCTAGGGCCAGCCAATCGCCCTAAGGATTGACCACCGTCAACCCGCTCGGCACCACCTCCGGCACACCCAATCGGCCTTCAAGGGCCACCGGGTCGCTCAGGCTTTCCAGAAAGGCGACCAGGGACGCCACATCCGCCGCGGTCAGGGGTACAGGGGCGAAATCCACCGCCGCCTCGATGGCCGCCAGTTCGATCGGGTCGTCAAGGATCCGCCAGTCCGCCGCCCCGAATGCCGGAAGAACCGCCTCGTCCCGGTCATAGCTCTCAAGGGCGGCGAGCGGGTCGGCATGTGCGGTGATGTAGGACGCAAGGTTCCGGTGCCCGCCTGCATGGCCATAGGGGCCGGTCTGGGCGACGTTGCGCAAGGACGGGGTGCGAAAGGCATAAAGGTCGGCGGGATTGCCGGTCACACGAAACCGGCCCTCGTCGCGGGCATGGGTTTCAAATCGGGCGCCCTTGCCGGGGCCAAGCTGGGCATCGCCCATGGCATGAAATCCGTGATCGGTCTGGAAGGGCCCGGAATGACAGGCCGCACAGCCCGCCTCGCCATAAAACAGCGCCATTCCGGCCTCGGCCTCGGGCGACAGGGTGCCTTGGCCGCGCAGATAGGCATCAAAGGGGCTCTGATCGGACCGCCATTCAAAGGCGATAAAGGCGGCAATGGCGTTTGATATATCGGTAAAATCAATATCATCAGGGCCTTGGACGGTATCGTAGACCGCTTCGAAGGCCTCTGCATAGGCCGGAATCGCCGCCACCCGGCGGGAGATCAGATCCCAGGCGCCGCCCTCTCCGGTGATCCGGCCCAGGCGGGTGGCCCGGGCGACTTCATTCTCGGTATAATGGCCGGCCATCTCGTCGGGGGACAGGACCGGAAACATCGTCTGGGCCGACAGGAGCGAGGCAAAGCCCGCGACCATCTCTTCGTCCAACGGCGTGCGCAGGCCGCCGGGCTTGTCCGGGTCCGCCTCGATCCGGCCATCGTGGAACAGGACGGTGAATTCCACCGCTCCAAGGTTGAACAGAGCCTGGGCGTTGCGGGGGATGCGCTGCTCGGGGAGGTTGTCGGGGTCGGGGGTGCGTTTCGGCCCCAGCCCGATCCCCCCGTCGCCCAGCGACAGCGACAATCCGTCGCCGGTCCCAAAGGCCGGGTGATGGCAGGTGGCGCAGGACACTTCGCGGTTCCCCGACAGGATCGGATCATAGAACAGCAACTGCCCCAACGCCGCCTCATCCGCACGAACCGGGGCATAATCGGCATCCGTAACTGGGGCAGGCAAGGTAAACGAGGTTCCCTGCGCCAATGCCGCGCCAGCAGCCAGGCTGATCAGCCCTCCGACAAGATGAATTCGACGCATCTCTGCCCTCCCCTTTACCTGTCGGACAATGCCTCAGCGCCCCTGCCCTCGCAATGCAAAAGGCGCAGAAGCGATTTGACGAAGGGGTGAACACGAACTAGAACAAAAGAAGAACAAACAGGAACGGATGAGTCCCGTGCAAAGCCCGCCCGCCTCCAATATGCCCCCCAGCCTGCCCCCCCGGCTGGCCTCTGCCGCCCGAGGGCAGACAGGGCAGGATCGCGACCGGCGGCAGGCCACCCTTGCAGAGGTCTTTCCCGAGACCGTGGTGGACGGGGCCGCCCCCGGCTTTGTCATCGCCCATCTGCCCGATGCGACAGGGCCGGTGCTCTGGATCCAGGACCGGCTGTCCCTGCGCGAAAGCGGGCGGCCCTACCTGGCCGGTATGGCCCGCCCGCCCGAGATGTACTTTCTGACCGTCAACCGGGCGGTCGATGTGCTTTGGGCCATGGAACAGGGGCTGGGCTGCACCGCCCTCTCTGCCGTGGTGGGCGAGGTCTGGGGCGATCCGCCTGCCCTCGACTTCACCGCCTCCAAACGGCTGGCCCTGCGCTCCGAGGCGCATGCCGTCCCCGCCTGGCTGATCCGCCGGGCGGCCCGCGCAGACCTGAGTGCGGCGCGCGAACGCTGGCGGCTGGCCTCGCTGCCATCGCTGCCCGAGCCCGACGACATGCGGGCCCCCGGCGCGCCACAATGGCGGGCAGAGCTGTTTCGCGCCCGCTGGCGGACACCGGGCTCCTGGGTGGCCCGCTATGATCATGGCGACCACGCCCTGACCTTTGATCACGCTGTCGCCGCCACCGACGATCCGAACCGGCAAAGCCGGGCAGCCGGGGCATTGGGCTAAGCCATGAGGCAAGGATCAGGCACGGCCACCGGCAGGGCAAGCACCTGTAGGGCCAACATAGGCTGGGCCAAGACAGGCAGCTCTAAGCTAAGCTGGGCCAACAGATGAGGGGCGAGGTCAAGCTGCCAGACCGCGCCGCCCTCTCCCCAAAGGCCCGCCAGCCTGCCACCACCGGTCGCGTCACCCCCTTTACGGGCCGCCCGGCAAGCGCAGGCGAGGCCAAGGATCAGGCACCAGCCCCGTCGGCTCCCCCGTCGGCTCCCCCGGCACCAGCCCCGCCGCGCTCCCCGGCGTCGCGCACCGATCCCGATGACCTGGCCCGCGCCATCGCCGCCCTGCAAAGCGCGCTGGAGGCCGAGGTTGCCCAGCCCCGCACCCCACGAGAGCCGGGCCTGCCACAAAGACCCGAAGAAGAGGCCTTCAGCCCAATCGGCATCCCCCAACCGAGCCGGGCCAAACCCAGCAAAGCCCAACCCAGCGAAGCCCTGGCCTGGCGGGCAGGACCCAGCGAGGATGAGGGGCCAAAGGAACAAGAGGGGCCAAACCGCAAGACTGGCAGGCGGGCAAGCCCGGCCGCAGGGTCCATCGCCCCGCCCGAACGGCCAAAGGGGCTGACCCGGCGCATCCTGGCCCTCTACCTGCCCAATTTCAGCATGGAGCGTTGGCAGCGCAGCGCAGCCGCCCGGGGGGATACCCTGCCCGAGGACCTGCCCCAGGCCCTGGCCGTCGAAGGGCCCCACGGGCCGGTCGTGCATGCCATCAACCGGGCGGCCGGGCTGGCCGGGGTGCAGGTAGGGGCAAGGGTGGTCGACATGCGGGCGCTCGTGCCCACGCTCAAGCTGGACTACGCCGACCTGGGCAGCGACCGGGCCGCGCTTGATCAGCTTATGCTCTGGTCGCGGCGCTGGTGCCCCTGGACAGCAGTTGACAGGTCGGCAGTTGACAGGTCGGCGGGGATCGGGAGCGAAACTGGCGCGGGGGCCGGGCTGGTAATGGACACCACAGGGTCCGACCACCTTTGGGGGGGCGAAGCGGCCCTGATGCGCGAGATCGAGGAAAAGCTGTCCAGCCTGGGGCTGTCTAGCCAGCTGGCCATCGCCCCCACCCATGGGGCCGCCTGGGCGCTGTCGCGGTTCGGGGCAGTGCGCGAGATCTGCACAGCTGACGGCCTTGCCCTGCGGATGGGGTCCCTGCCGGTGCGGGCCTTGCGGCTGGACGGGCAGACAGTGCTCCTGCTCAAGCGGCTGGGGCTCAAGACGGTCGGAGAGCTGGCGGCAGTGCCCCGGCTGTCGCTGGCACGGCGCTTTTCACAGGCGGCCCTGCCCGGCAATCCGCTGCTGCGGCTGGACCAGATGATGGGACAACTGGCCGAACCTGTCTCGGCCCCCGACGACCCGCCCCGCTTTGCCGTCCAGGCCAAGCTGGCCGAACCGGTGCAGGCCCCCGAACCGCATCTGCCCGCCCTTGTGGCCGAGCTTTGCCAGGGGATGGCGGCCGCGGGCTTCGGGGCGCGGCGGCTGACGCTGACGGTCTATCGCAGCGATGGCGAGGTCAGCCATGTGGATGCCACAACCTCGCAGCCCAGCCGGGCGACCGGCCACCTGCTGCGCTTGTTCGAGGGCAAGCTGGACCGGATCGATCCGGGCTTTGGCTTTGACCTGATCACCCTGGCGGCCAGCGTGGCCGAAAAGATGGGGGTGGCGCAGGCGCGGCTCGACGGGCGGCCCGAGGACGGGCCAGATATGGCGCAGCTGGTGGACCGGCTCTCCGCGCGGTTCGGACCCAGGTCGCTGCGACGGCCCGCCATGCGCGAAAGCCACGTGCCCGAGCGGCGCGAGGTCTGGGCCCCCGCCATGGCCGGCCCGCCGCGCCGGCCAGAGCCGGGGACATCACCCCGCCCCGTCCGCCTGTTCGACCCGCCCGAGGAGGTCCGGGTCATCTACGCCGTCCCCGAAGGGCCGCCCGCCCAGTTCGTCTGGCGGCGGGTGACCCACCGGGTCGCCCGCTTTGCCGGGCCAGAGCGTATCGCCCCCGAATGGTGGGCCGATCTGCCCGGCACAAGGCTGCGGGACTACTACCGGATCGAGGACCACACCGGCCGCCGCTTCTGGCTCTATCGCGAGGGCGTTCAGGAAGACGGCCGGGGCGGCGACCCGCGCTGGTTCATCCACGGGATCTTTGCATGATCTCTCCAATACACGACCCCGGCAGTCCAATGGCGCGCCTGCGGCGCATCCTTTCTGGCACTGCGTGCGGTTGGGGGCTCTGCCCCCGCGCTGCGCGCTCCCCCGGGATATTTATACTCCGAAGAAATAACATGGTCCTGATGATCCCTTCTTTGGATTGGAAATATCCCGGGGGGAAGCGCCGTAGGCGGTGGGGGGCAGCGCCCCCCTTGTCCCTCGGGGCCAGGGGAGGCCATGATGCCTGAGAACGATCATACCCATCCTCGTCGCACCCTGCCCGACGACGGCGTCTTTGCCCCCAATCCCCCGGCCTCTTATGTGGAGTTGGGCCTGGTGTCGTGCTTTTCCTTTCTCCGCGGCGCATCGGATGCCGTGGATCTGGCCCGCGAGGCCTGGCATCTGGGGTATGACCGCCTTGGCATCGCCGATTACAACACCCTGGCCGGTGTTGTCCGCCTGCAGGTGGAGGCGGAAAAGGCCCATATCCGCCCCCTGATCGGCTGCCGACTCGTGCTGGTGACCGGCGACGCCTTTCTGGCCTATCCCCGCGACCGCGAGGCCTATGGCCGCCTGTCCCGCCTGCTGTCGAAGGGCAAGATGCATGATCCTGACGGGGTCTGGCAGGCCAAGGGGGTTTGCGACCTGACGCTTGACGATCTGGCCGGCGCAGCGGAGGGCCTGCAGCTGATTGCCCTGCCGGGCGAGGATATCGCCCGCTTTGCCCGCCGCCTGCCCGGTCTGATCCGCCGTCTGCCCGGCCTGGGCTACCTGGCGGCCGCCTATCTTTATCGCGGCGACGACCGTGCCCGGATCAATGCCCTGGACCGCCTGGCCAGCCGCCATGGCCTGAGCCTGCTGGCGACCAATGATGTCCTGTATCATGCCCCCGACCGCCGCCCTTTGCAGGATGTCATGACCTGCATCCGCGAGAAGTGCACCCTTGCCGAGGCTGGCTTTCGCCTTGACCCCAATGCCGAGCGTCACCTCAAGAGCCCGGCCGAGATGGCCCGCCTGTTTTCCGAATGGCCCCATGCCATCCGCGCCACCCGGGCGGTCGCCGATGCCTGCGCCTTTTCCCTGCGCGAACTGGCCTATGAATACCCCCGCGAGGTCATTCCCGAGGACTCCACCCCGCAGGCCCATCTGGAGAAGCTGACCTGGGAGGGGGCGGCCTGGCGCTATCCAGAAGGGGTTCTGCCGGCCACCGTTGCGGTTTTGAAGAAAGAACTGGCGATGATCGAAAAGCTCGACATTGCCCGCTACTTCCTCACCATCCATGACATCATCCGCTTTGCCCGCCATGAGACGAGCCCACCGATCCTGTGTCAGGGCCGCGGCTCTGCCGCCAATTCGGCCGTTTGCTATGTGCTGGGCATCACCGCGGTGGACCCGGCCCAGCACAGCCTCTTGTTTGAGCGCTTTATCAGTGAAGAGCGCAAGGAGCCCCCCGATATCGACGTCGATTTCGAGCATGAGCGCCGCGAAGAGGTGATCCAGCACATCTATTCGAAATATGGCCGCACCCGGGCCGGCCTTTGCGCCACCGTCATCCACTACCGCCCCCGCTCGGCCATTCGTGAGGTGGGCAAGGTCATGGGCCTGTCCGAGGATGTGACCGGCGCGCTGGCCAAGACCATCTGGGGGTCCTGGGGCAAGGAAGTCCATGGCACCCATGTCCGCGAGGCCGGTCTTGACCTGACCGAGCCGTTGTTGCGCAAGACCATCCTTCTGGCCCAGCAGCTGATCGGCATGCCCCGCCATCTGGGCCAGCATGTCGGCGGCTTCATCCTGACCGAGCGCCCCCTGACCGAGACGGTCCCCATTGGCAACGGGGCGATGCCCGACCGGTCCTTTATCGAATGGGACAAGGATGACATCGACGCCCTGGGCATCCTGAAGGTGGATATCCTGGCCCTTGGGATGCTGACCTGCATCCGCAAGTGTTTTGACATGATTTCAGCTCATTACGACCAGACCTTCACCCTTGCGACCACCCCGCGCGAGGACCCCCGTGTCTATGAGATGCTGTGCCGGGGGGATTCGGTCGGGGTCTTTCAGGTGGAAAGCCGGGCCCAGATGAACATGCTCCCCCGTCTGCGCCCGCGCGAGTTCTACGACCTGGTGATCGAGGTGGCCATTGTCCGCCCGGGCCCGATCCAGGGCGATATGGTCCACCCCTATCTGCGCCGCCGCAACGGGGAAGAGCGGGTGGACTATCCCTCTCCCGGGGCCCCTCATGATCCGGCCGAGTTGAAGAACATCCTGGGCCGCACCTTGGGTGTTCCGATTTTCCAGGAACAGGCGATGAAGATCGCCATCGAGGCCGCCCGCTTTTCCCCCGCCGAGGCCAATGAGCTGCGCAAGGCGATGGCGACCTTCCGTTCCAAGGGCACGATCGGGTTGCTTGAGGAAAAGATGGTCGGCCGCATGGTCGCCCGGGGCTATGAGGAAGAGTTTGCCCGCCGCTGTTTCAACCAGATCAAGGGCTTTGGCGAATATGGCTTTCCCGAAAGCCATGCGGCCAGTTTCGCCCACCTTGTCTATGTCTCGTCCTGGCTGAAATGTCATTATCCTGCAGTATTTTGCGCGGCGTTGTTAAACTCGCAACCGATGGGCTTTTATGCCCCGGCCCAGATCGTGCGCGATGCCCGCGAGCATGGGGTAGAGGTCCGTCCGCCAGATGTGAATTACTCGGACTGGGACAGCACGCTGGAGCCTTTGGGCCAGGGGGGCTTTGCCGTCCGCCTGGGCCTGCGCCAGATCGGCGGCCTGCGTGAAGAGGCCGCCCTGCGCCTGACCGGGTTGCGCGACGGCCCTTACCGCGCGGTCGAGGACCTCAAGACAAAGGGCCGGCTGACCGCCGCCGAGGTTCGCCGCCTGGCCGAGGCCGACGCGATGCGGTCGATGTTCATCGACCGTCGCCAGGCCCTGTGGGAGGCCAAGGCGATCAAGGATGCCCCAGACCTGCCCCTGTTCCGCGACGCAAACCCCGAGGGAGAAGAGGTCCCCGTTCCCCTGCCCGCCATGCCGGTCTGCGAACAGGTGGTGGCCGACTACCAGACCCTGCGCCTGTCCCTGAAGGCCCATCCGATGGCCTTTCTGCGCAAAAGCCTGACCCGTCAGGGCTATATCGCCACATCCGACCTCAAGGGCAGCCGCAACTGGCAAAGGGTCAAGCTGGCCGGTCTTGTCCTGATCCGCCAGCGGCCAGGCAGCGCCAAGGGGGTCTGCTTTATCACGCTCGAGGATGAACGCGGCGTTGCCAACCTGGTGGTCTGGCCCAAGGTGATGGAGCAGTTTCGCAAAGTCGTCATGCAATCGCGCCTGCTGGTCATCCACGGTTATGTCCAGCGCGATGTGGACATCATCCATGTGGTGGCAGAACGGTTGGAGGACCGGTCGGACGCCCTTTTGCGGCTGGCACCCGATGGATTGGCCCCCTCGATGGCCCCGCCAACGGCCCATGCCGATGAGGTCAACCGCCCCCTGTCCAACCCATTGGCCAATCCGATGTCCGCCCCCAACCGTGGCCATCCCCGCGATGCCCGTATCATCCCGAAAAGTCGGGACTTTCACTGACAGCACAACCCGAGGGTGAGCCGTGATTATTTCCTATGCAAATGCGTCCCAAGCCACGTCAGCTGCAAGGCAATCATTGTCAATTCCAAAGCGCCCCATATGATCAGGACATGACACAACAGCAAAGCCAGGGCCAAGGCCAAAGCCAAAGCCAGACATTCGATGAGATGTGGGGACGCGAGGCAGGCCTGCGCGAACCCTATGCTCCGTTCAACAGCTGGTTCGCCGAAGAGGACCCGGCCCGATTGCGCCGTAAGCAGCGCGAGGCTGAGGAGGTTTTCCGCCTGACAGGCATCACCTTCAACGTGTATGGCCGTGAAGAAGCGGCCGAACGTCTGATCCCCTTCGACATCATCCCCCGCATCATTTCGGGCCGCGAGTGGAGCAAGCTTGCCCGCGGCATCGAACAGCGGGTCCGGGCGATCAACGCCTTTCTCCATGACATCTATCACCGCCAGGAAATCATCCGGGCGGGCCGGGTTCCGGCCGAGATGATCGCCAAGAACGCGGCCTTTCTGCCCCAGATGATCGGGGTCACCCCGCCCGGCGGCGTCTACACCCATATCGTGGGCATCGATCTGGTCCGCACAGGCGACGACGACTTTTTTGTCCTTGAGGACAATGCCCGCACGCCCAGCGGCGTCAGCTATATGCTGGAGAACCGCGAAACCATGCTCCAGATGTTTCCAGAGCTGTTTTCCAAGAACCGGGTCCAGCCGGTGTCGAACTATCCCAAGTTGCTGCACCGCAGCCTGTCGGCCTGCGCTCCCGCGGCCTGCTCCGGCAATCCTGTCGTCGCGGTGTTGACGCCGGGCATCTACAACTCGGCCTATTACGAACACTCGTTCCTTGCCGACAAGATGGGCGTGGAGCTGGTCGAAGGGCACGACCTGCGCGTTGTCGATGGCCGCATCGCAATGCGCACGACCCAAGGCTACCAGCCCATCGACGTGATCTACCGGCGCATCGACGACGACTACCTCGACCCGTTGAACTTCAATCCCGAAAGCGCCCTTGGCGTGCCCGGCATCATGGACGTTTACCGGTCGGGCGGGATCACCATCGCCAATGCGCCGGGAACCGGGATTGCCGACGACAAGGCGATTTACAGCTATATGCCCGATATCGTTGAGTTTTATACAGGCGAAAAGGCGATCCTTCAGAACGTGCCCACCTGGCGCTGTTCCGAGGCGGACAGCCTGGCCTATGTCCTCGACAACCTTCCCGACCTCGTGGTCAAGGAGGTTCATGGATCGGGCGGCTACGGGATGCTGATTGGACCGACGGCCAGCCGCAAGGAAATCGCGGCCTTCCGGGACAAGCTCAAGGCACGCCCCTCGAACTACATCGCCCAGCCGACGCTTAGCCTGTCGACCGTGCCGATCTTTACCAAGGCGGGCCTTGCCCCCCGGCACGTCGATCTGCGGCCCTTTGTCCTGGTCTCGCCCGAGGGGGTCAAGATTACGCCCGGCGGCCTGACCCGCGTGGCGCTCAAGAAAGGCAGTCTGGTGGTGAACTCCAGTCAGGGAGGCGGCACCAAGGACACCTGGGTGCTGGAGGAATAGGGCCATGCTCGGAAAAACCGCAGGCGGCCTCTTCTGGATGTTCCGCAACCTTGAACGCTCTGAAAACACCGCCCGAATGGTCGAGGCGGGGCAGCGGATCGCGCTGACCCGATCGGCCTCGGACGACGAATGGACAAGCGTCCTGCAATCGGCTGGCGTGCTGTGGGGCTATAACGAGAAATATGACGAGGTCACCCGTGACCAGGCCATCGACTGGATGCTGCGCGACCGCGCCAACCCCTCAAGCGTGATGTCTGTCGTCGAAAGCGCCCGCAACAACGCCAAGCTGGTGCGCACCGCCCTGACCCGCGAAGTCTGGGAAAGCGTCAATGAATGCTGGATGGTCCTCAAGGACACCCTTGCCCGCAAGGTCAGCGAGCGGGACCTGCCCCATGTCATCACCCAGATCCGGCAGCGGTCAGCCTTTGTGCGGGGCGCGATGCATGGCACCATGCTACGCAACGACATCTACGATTTTGCCCGAGTCGGCACCTTTATCGAACGGGCGGACAACACGGCGCGAATTCTGGACGTCAAATACTACGTCCTTCTGCCCTCTGCCTCGGCGGTCGGATCCTCGATCGACAACGTGCAGTGGGAATCCATCCTGCGATCGGTCTCGGCCGAGGGCGGGTTTCGCCTGACCTACGGGCAAGAGGTGCGCCCGCGCGAGATTTCGCAATTCCTGATCCTGGACAAGCGGATGCCGCGTAGCCTTGTGTTCTGTTGCGAAAAAATCCGCGACAATCTTGGTTATCTCGCTCAGGACTATGGCACCCGCCTGCCCTGCCACGACATGGCCGACAGCCTGTGTCGGCAGGTCTCGGAACGCAGGATCGAGGATATTTTCGACACTGGCCTGCACGAGTTCATCGGCAGCTTCATTGTCGACCTTGTCGCCCTAAGCAGGCAGACAGAATTGGACTACCGTTTCTATGAATGACCTGATGCGCCTTCGGATCGCCCATACGACGACCTATACCTATGACGCCCCGGTCACCTACGGGCTGCAACAGATCCGCCTGACCCCCAAATCCCATGGGGCCCAAACCGTTCTGTCATGGTCGACGAAAGTCACCGGCGGGAAAAAGCAGCTCAGCTTTGAGGATGCCCACCGCAATACCGTCGACCTTATCAGTTCGGACCCCGGCACGACCGAAATCGTGGTCCGTTGCGAGGGCGAGGTTGAGGTGCGCGACAATGCGGGCGTCACCGGCCCCCATGCGGGGTTCATGCCGCTTTGGATGTTCGAACGGACCACCCCAGCCACCAAGCCTGGCCCCCTGTCGCGCAAACTGGTGGCCGAGCTGGACCGCGACGCCCCCGTTCTGGCCCGCCTGCATGCCCTGTCCCAATCCATTCACGACGCGGTTGCCTACGAAACCGGATCATCGCAGATCGACTGGGGGGCCGAGGATGTGCTGGCCGCCGGTTGCGGTGTTTGCCAGGATCATGCCCATGTCTTTATAGCCTGCGCCCGGCTGATGGGCGTGCCGGCCCGCTATGTGTCGGGCTACCTGATGATGGACGATCGGGTGGTGCAGGATGCGACCCACGCCTGGGCCGAGGCCTGGTTGCCCGAACTGGGCTGGGTCGGATTTGACATCTCAAACGCCATATCGCCCGATACCCGTTACGTCCGTATCGCAACGGGTCTGGACTATTTCGAGGCCGCCCCTGTATCAGGGATGAGATTCGGAGCCAGCGGCGAGCGCATGTCGGTGACCGTTGAGGTTCAGCAACAATAACAGGCGCAAGCAATGACCTATTGTGTGGCTCTTCGGTTAGACCGCGGCCTGGTGTTCATGTCCGACACCCGGACGAACGCCGGTCTCGACAATATCTCGACCTATCGCAAAATGTTTTCGTGGGAGGATCCGGGCGAAAGCTTTGTCACCATCATGACGGCGGGCAATCTGGCCACGACACAATCCGTCGTCAGCCTGATCGAAGAACGGATGAAGGCCCCCGGTGATCGGAACCCGTCGATCCTTGGCCTGCCGTCGATGTTCCAGGTCGCCCGCCTGATCGGGACAACCCTCAAAGAGGTGATTGCCGAGCACAAGCGCACCGGGATGGAGGCGTCAAACACCTTCAACGCCTCGATCATAGTAGGTGGTCAGACCAAGGGCAGCGAACCGCGCCTTTTCCTGGTCTATCCCGAAGGCAACTTTGTCGAAGCCGGTCCGGATACGCCCTTCTTCCAGATCGGCGAAATGAAATACGGCCGTCCCATCCTTGTCCGGGCCTTTGACCCCGCGATGAGCTTTGAGGCTGCGGCCAAGCTTCTGTTCGTCAGCTTTGATTCGACCATCAAGGCCAACCTGTCGGTCGGCCTTCCGCTGGACCTGCAGATCTACGAAACCGGATCCCTGAAAAAGGGCGTTGAGCGTCGGGTCGAGGCAGATGACCCCGACTTTCAGACCATCTCGCAGGGCTGGGGCGATGCGCTGAAGATGGCCTTCGACAGCCTGCCGGACGTCACCCTCTAACAAACGGACCAAATTCATGCGCGCTTATGCCATTGGCGACATCCATGGCCACCTTGGGCTATTGCAAGAGGCCCATGTCCTGATCGCCCGCGACCGCCGGCTGACCGGTGACGACATCGCCCCCGTTGTCCATCTGGGCGATCTGGTGGATCGGGGTCCGGACAGCGCCGGCGTCATCGACTGGCTGGTGGCGGGCCCGGCAAAGGGCGGTCCCTGGATCACGCTGAAGGGCAACCATGATTTCATGTTCGCCCTCTTCCTTGATGATCCCCGCGCCAAGGACCCCGGCCTGCGGTCGGATCTTAGCTGGCTGCACCCCCGTCTGGGTGGACCGACGACGCTGGCCAGCTACGGCATTGCCGATGTCGAAGGCCGCACCCTCGACGATCTGCACGAAGAGGCGCTGGCAAAGGTCCCACCCGCACACCGCCAGTTTCTGGAGGCCCTGCCCCTGATGCACCAGACCGCGGGGGCGATCTTTGTCCATGCGGGCCTGCGTCCGGGTCTCCCGCTGGATCAGCAAAAGCCGACCGATCTGATGTGGATCCGGGCAGAGTTTCACAACGACCGGCGCGATCACGGTGGCCTTGTGGTGCATGGGCACACGCCGGTGGACGTGCCCAAAAACTACGGCAACCGCCTGAACATTGATACCGGCGCCGCCTATGGCGGGCCCCTGACCGTCGTGGTGATCGAGGACGGCAAGGCGACCCAACTGACTGAAGACGGCCGCGTTCCGTTGGAGCCCCTTACCGACTAACGGTCACAGGACTGGCCCGATCTTCACAGGACTGGCGCCCCCAGTCGAAACACGCCTTCGGCCAACCGACGGATGAAACTCGCGCGGGGGACCCCAGCCTTGCAATCGGGCAAGAGATCGAGAAACCAGCTTTCCAGGGTGGCGACAGACCTGACGTCATAGACGAAAAGGTCGACCTCAAAGTTCAGCAACATGCTGCGCACATCGAAATTGGCCGATCCGACAAAGGCGACATCGTCGATCAGACCCGCCTTGGCGTGGATCATGCCCGGTTGCCAAAGCAGGACCTTGCACCCGGCATCCTCCATTTCGCGCAAATACGCCCCCCGGGCGAAATCCGCGAGACGCTGGTTCGATTTGCGGGGCAGAACGATCCGCACGTCGACACCCCGCCGGGCGGCGATGGTCAGGGCGTTGCCCAGCAATTCAGTCGGCAGGAAATAGGGGGTCACGACCCAGACCCTTTTACGGGCCGCGTGAATCGACTGAACCAGCCCATCGTGCAGCGGGTCCAACACCAGATCCGGCCCGGCAGGGACCACCTGAACGGTGGCATCGCCCCTTTGCGGGACAGGCCCCGTGTGCGGTCGGCGGTCCGGCACCCCGCCCACAACCTCCCAGTCTGAAATGAAGATATCCTCGAAATGGGCAACGGCCGGGCCGGTCAGGTCAAAGCCGAGATCGTTCCACTGGCCGGGGACGGGTTTGGGGCCAAGGTAGTCCTCTCCCACGTTCATGCCGCCGCTAAAGACGCGCATCCCGTCCGCGATGACCATCTTGCGATGGTTGCGCAGGTTCAGCTTGCCATTGCCCGGACGCTGGATGAGGGGCGAAAAGAACCGCACCTCACCGCCCGCCGCCCTGAGCCCCGCGATGGCCCCGCGCGGCGGGCGCAGGCTGCCGAACCGGTCCAGAAGCAGGCGAACCTTGACGCCCTCTTGGGCGCGTCGGGTCAGGGCCTTTACAAAGGCCACGCCTACCGGATCGTCGGCCACGATGTAGAACAGCACATCAATGCTGTCTGTCGCCGTCTCAACGATGGTCGACAGCGCCGCATGAGCAAGAAGCGGACAGCCAAAAGGGTAAAGTCATGGCCCGGCCTCGCAGCAGGCAGGCCAAACTCGTGAAACACATGATCAAGACGGGCCGCCTTGGGGCCGCCGCTATCGTCCGCCGCCATCTCAGGGATGAACACGATGGGCGCAAACCGGCCGCTTTGCTTGCGAAATCCAAGCAGCAGGAACAGGGGCAAGGCCAGATAGGGCACCACGATCATGAACAACAGCCAGGCCACCGCCGACTGGGGCGACCGCCTTTGCTGCAACACCACAACGGCCATCAACAGGCTTAGCAGCGTGACAAGAACGATCTCAAGATGGGTGGTGATCAGCATGGACATGGGGCGTCCTTTGGCGAATGTTCCCTGGTCATACACCGTTGACCCGCCATCGCCACGCCGCACCTTGAAAGGGCGCGCCAGATGACCTTCAGATACTGCTCAACCGGTGGCGGCGCAGCAGCTCCAGGATCACCTGCTTGGCATGTGCGCGATGCTCGTGATGTACGGCACGGGCAGCAGCCGCATCGCCCCGCAGGATCGCATCATAGACGTCGCGATGGTCAGAGTTTGACTTGGTCGGCTCTGGCCTGATGTAAAGCGTGACAAGACGGGCACGGCGCACCTGATCGGACATCATCGTGGCAATGGCCTGCAAGCGAACATTTTTGCCCAGGCTGACAAGTTCTTGGTGAAAGTTGTCGTCAGCAATGGCCCAGGCTTCGCGATTATGAAGGGCAATAGCCTCGTCCATGGCGTCGAGGGCCTGCTTCATTCCAGAAAGCTCCTGCTCTGAATAACCCGCCTTTGCAGCGGTCTCGGCGGCAAGGCTTTCAAGCTCGGTCAGGATATCGTAAATCTCAGCCATATCTTCAGGCGACACCCGCTTGATCCGCACGCCCTTACGGGGCCGGACCTCAAGCAGGCCCTGCGCCTCAAGCAGAACCACAGCCTCGCGGACAGGCGTCCGCGACATGCCAAGAACCTCGGCCAGTTCGCTTTCCAGATGGTCGGTGCCTGCGGCAAGTTCACCCGAAAAGATCAGGTCGCGCAGCATGTCGACCGCGATGGAAGAATTTGATCTGGTGCGCTCAGCATCCAGGGTCATTGGCGTGCCATTTCTATCTTTTTGTTCAAAAATGAAGATTGGTATACCAACTCTTTTACCTCAAGTACGGTCAGGTAATCTATAGCCGTGTTTTCAAAACCCCCACCGTCTGACAAAGCGGTCACAACATGGGCCTGCAAGTGGCGGGCACAATCGCCCCCAAATATGCCGCTGGTGTCAGGTGGCAGGACGCAGACCTCCTCCTGCTGACCAAAGGCGCGCAGGTAAAGCGATCCATCACCGCGCAAGCTGATGCTGCCCCCAGTCCCTTCAAACAGCCCCTCGCCCATGGTGCAGCGGGGATTTGCGGCGGCATGATCAAGCAGCCGGTTGCCGTCAAACATCACCCGCACCCCGCCCGGATGATCAAACAGGATAAACCCGGCATCCTCACCCGCGATGACCGGGTTCAGCTGTCGCAGGTCGGCATAAACCGCTGTGGGGTTGCCGAACAGATATCGAAAGGTGTCGACCCAATGCACCGCCGTTTCATGGACCAGAAAACGGGGCAGCCCCTGAAAGTAGGGTTGCCGTGCCATATAGGCGTCCGGCCCCTGCCCATCCCCCGGTCGCATCCGGAACGTCGCCTGCAAGGGCGTGCCAATCGCGCCCTCGTCCAGAAGGCTTCGCAACGCCCGATACCAGGGCTGAAACCGAAAATTCTCGTGCACGATCAGGGGTATGCCCGCCTCTTTTGCCAACAGCGCCATCTCGCGCGCCTCATGAAGCGAGGTGCAGAACGGCTTTTGGCAGATGATCGCACGAGGGGCGTGGCGCAGGCCCTCGCGGATCGCTTCTGCATGGCCTTCGGGGGGGATGATGATGTCGAGTATGTCGGGCGAGGTGTGCGCCATCATGTCGGACAGGGTCGGATAGACCGGCAGCCCGGTGGCCCGCGCCGCATCGCCATCAAGGTCCGAGATTCCGACAACCTCGACCCCGTCAATGGCCCGCCAGCCGCTTAGGTGAAACTGGCTGAAGTAGCCCGCTCCAAGGCAGGCGACCTTCATTTTCGTCCCGCGCAAAGGATGTCAGCAACGGCCAGGAATGCCTCTTGTGTTGAGGCCGTGCCGCCAAGATCCGGGGTCAGCGTCGTTCCCGCCGCGACCTGCGCCTCAACGGCGAGCCGTAGCAGGTCAGCATCATTGCTCATGGCCGGGACATTGTGCTTTATCGCCAGCCACTCCAGCATCATGGCCGCCGACAGGAACATGGCAAAGGGATTGGCCTTGCCTTGCCCGGCAATGTCAGGGGCCGATCCGTGGCAGGGCTGAAAGACCGCATGGTCGTCCCCGATATCGGCGGACGGCGCAAGGCCAAGCCCGCCCATCAGGCCTGCCCCCAGATCGGACAGAATGTCGCCAAACATGTTCTCGGTGACCAGAACATCAAAATCCCACGGTTTCTGAACAAGCCAAAGCGCCGTTGCATCAACATAGGCGCTGTCGGCCTTGATGTCCGGATTTTGTGCCGCAACCTCGTTGAAGATACCGCGGAAAAAGGCGAAGGCGCGGAACACGTTTGCCTTGTCCACGCAGGTCACCCGCCCCGGTCCCCGACCATGGGCCTTGCGATCGGCGGCCATCTTGAAGGCAAAAGCGAACAGCTTTTCAGAAACCGCACGCGTGATCCGCAGCGTTTCGCGGGCCTCGTCATGGCTGACCTCACCGGTACCTTGGGTAAAGAACAGACCTTCGGTACTTTCGCGGATCAGGACAAAGTCGATCCACCGGTCCTTGGCCATCTTCAGCGGTGTAATCCCACCGACAGGGACCCGCACCGGCCGGACCCCGGCATAAAGGCCAAAGTGCTTGCGCAATTCGATCTGGGGGGAAATTTCGGTGCCGTCAGGATAGCGAACGTCAGGCAGACCCATCGCCGACAGCAGGATAGCGTCCGCCTCACCGGCGATGCGCAGCGATTCTGCCGGAAGGCTTTCTCCCGTTCGGGCATAATAGGCCGCGCCTGCTGGCGCGGTCACAAAGGTCAGGTCGTAGTCACGATTGGTTCCGGCCAGTTTGGTCAGGATTTCAATCGTGGGCGCCGTGATCTCGGGGCCGATACCGTCCCCTTCAAAAACCGCTATGGTAAAATGATGCCCCATCATTCGGGATCCTGCAGTGTCAACCAATCTTTGCGAAATGCTGTCAGGCTGAATTTACACATTTGTTAACGTATGCATCACTAAAAGCAAGGAAAAACGCGCTGAATTCGGATGAAACGGCAATTTATTGCGTGGTATACCCTGCAATTTCAGAACCATACTCAACCAGCTTGGTAGCCGAGTCCATTTGTTGCCCCGATCGCCATGGATGCGCAGTAATCCGTCGCGGCCAGATGAATCCTAGCCCGGAATCGGCGCGATCTGCCCTTTCCACCACTCCGGTTCCGGCCATTTGGTCTTTCTCAGCCCCGCCATAGCGGCCATACTCGCCATCAGTGAACGCGTCGTGGTGCCATCGCGCCCGACAGGACGAGGCGCTGAGTCGGGGGGACCAGGATGAGTTTTGCGGTTTGTGTTACCTTTGGAATCGCGCCCGGGCGCATGGACGATTTCATGCCCTTGATGCTGCGAAATGCCCGCACCTCGCTGGCCGAGGAACCGGGGTGCCGTCAGTTCGACGTTCTGACCGACCCATCCCTGCCCGACGAGGTTGGGCTGTACGAACTTTATACCGACGCAGCCGCCTTTGACGCCCATCTGGCCAGCGCCCACTTCAAGGCCTTTGACGCGGCCACGGCCGACATGATCGCGACCAAGTCCGTCAGGCGGTATACTCAGGTCGCGCAATGAGTGATTGGCAGGTCCACGCGCTAAAGTATGCGGACAGGGAAGAACGGACGCGGGCCGACAGCTTTGTCTTTGCCGACAATCACGACGCCCCTCATCCGATGGACTATTTCATCTGGGTCCTTCGGCGCGGGACAGAAGTGATCCTTGTCGATACTGGCTATGATGGCGCCGAGGCGACAGCCCGGGGGCGTCCGATCCGGCTGGAACCGCAGGAGGCCCTTGCCCCCCTTGGTCTGACCCCGGACGACATCACCACCCTCATCCTGACCCATCTGCACTATGACCATGCGGGCGGCCTGCATCTGTTTCCCAATGCAACCCTGCACATGCAAGCCGCCGAGATGGCCTATGCCACCGGCCCTTGCATGTGCCACGACACCCTGCGGATGCCCTTTACAGCCGGCCATGTCTGCGAAGCGGTCAAGCGGCTTTATGCCGGCAAGGTGGTGTTCTACGACGGAGACGCCGAAATCGCCGAGGGCGTGACGGTCCATTGCATCGGTGGCCATTCGCGCGGGCTTCAGGCGGTCCGGGTCCGGACCTCCGCTGGGTGGCTGGTGCTGGCCTCGGACGCCGCCCACTATTACGAGAATTTTCAGCGCCGCATGCCCTTTCCCATCGTGGTGGACATGCAGAACATGCTCGACGGCTTTACAAGGCTTGGGCAGTTGGCCAGTCGGCCCGACCTGATCATACCGGGCCACGACCCGCTGGTGCGAGAGCGGTTTCCGCAAGACATCGCACCGCATATCACCCGGCTGGACCGGGGACCATCGAAGGAAACACACTGATGCATCTGGGCGTGATTGCCGATGACTTTACCGGCGCCTCTGACATTGCCCTGACCCTGGCCGAGGCTGGGATGCGCACAGTTCAATATGTCGGGGTGCCCGACGGGCCCGCGGGCGGGGTCGATGCAGGGGTTGTCGCCCTCAAATCCCGCACCATTGCGCCAGCGGATGCGGTGGCCCAGTCCCTTGCCGCCTGCGAATGGCTGCTGGCGCAGGGCGCGACGCAGATCGTGTTCAAGGTCTGTTCGACCTTCGACAGCACGGATGCGGGCAATATCGGTCCGGTTGCCACAGCCCTCGCCGCCCGTCTGGGCGAGACCCATGTGATCACCAGCCCCGCCTTTCCCGAGGCCGGGCGCAGCGTCTATCAGGGCCATCTGTTCGTCGGGGATGTGCTGTTGAACGAAAGCGGCATGCAGGATCACCCCCTGACCCCGATGCGCGACGCCGATCTGCGCCGGGTGCTGGCCGCCCAGACCGACTGGCCGGTCACCCACCTGCCGATGACCGTGGTGTCACAAGGGCCCGAGGCGGTGCGGGCTGCCCTCGCCGCCCTGCCGCCGTCGATGGTCATCGCTGACGCCATTTCAGGGGCCGACCTCATCACCCTTGGCGCCGCCGCAAAGGACCGCAAGTTGCTGACCGGCGGTTCCGGCATTGCCCTTGGCCTGCCCGCTAATTTCGGCGCGACACCCGGGACCCCCGACTGGACGGCCGTGACGGGCCCGGGCGTCGTGCTTTCCGGTTCATGCAGCAGGGCGACACGGGGCCAGGTCGCGAAATATGCCGCTATCGCGCCAGCCCGCGAGATCACCGCCAAAGAGGTGATAGACGGCACGGTCCGCCGGGGCGACCTTGTCGCCTGGGCCATGGAACAGAAGGTCCCGCCGCTTCTCTACACCTCGGCCGACCCAGCGGACGTTCGGGCCGCGCAGGACCTTTACGGGACCGACCGGATCGCCCATGCGATCGAGGCCCTCTTTGCCGATCTGGCCGCAGCACTTGCCGATGCGGGCGTGCGGCGGATGATCGTGGCGGGGGGCGAAACATCCGGCGCTGTCGTATCAGGACTTTCCGCCCACAGGCTCGTCATCGGCCCGCGCCTTGCGACTGGCGTGCCGGCGCTGATGGTCGAAGGGCGCGATCTGGCCCTTGCCCTGAAGTCCGGCAACTTTGGCGGTCCCGACTTCTTTTCCGAGGCGCTGTCGCTGATGGAGACTGCATGACCGACGCGTCTATATCCCACACCGAAGCCCGCGCCCGCGAGCGGATGGTGATGTTTGCCAAGTCCCTGTTCGACCGGGGGCTGACCAACGGGTCCACTGGCAATATCTCGGTCCGGCTGGAGGATGGCAGCCTGTTGGTGACCCCGACAGGAAGCTCTATGGGGTTCCTTGATCCAGCCGAGATCAGCCATATCGGCCCCGACGGCCGCCTTCTGTCAGGGCTAAAACCCACCAAGGAAATGCCGCTCCACAGCGCCTTCTATGAAACGCGGACAGGAACCGGGGCGGTCGTGCATCTGCATACCACCCATTCCACCGCCCTTTCGACCTTGCCCGAGGTCGACCCCGACAACGTCCTGCCGCCAATCACGCCCTATGCGATCATGAAGATGGGCAAGGTCAAGCTGCTGCCCTTTTTCCTGCCCGGCGATCCGGCGATGGGCGATGCTGTGCGCGGGCTTGCGGGCAAACGGTCGGCGGTCCTGCTGGCCAATCATGGCCCCGTCGTTGCAGGCGCATCGCTGGAGGCGGCGGTTTATGCGATGGAAGAGCTTGAGGAAAACGCCAAGTTGGCCCTTTTGCTGCGCGGCCTGCCGGTACGGATGCTGACCCCGCAGCAGATCGCGGACCTCATGCCCAAGGATGACTGCTAAGGGTCAGGCCCCGCCTCAGGGTGGGGGGACCTGTGGCAAGGCAAGCTTGGCCTTGGAATTCTGCCGTTCGCGGTGCCAGATATAGATGCCCGCCGCGATGATGATCATCCCGCCCCCAAGGGTCCAGACGGTGGGCCATGTGTCAAAGATCAGGATGCCTGCCACGGCGGCAAGAACGATCTGGATATAGATGACCGGCGCCAGGATCGAGGCATCGGCAAGCCGGTGGGCCAGCGTGACAAGGATATGCGCCACCCCCCCAAATATCCCGATCATCAGAAAAACGGCCCAGGTCCCCAGCCCATCGGGCCAGACCCAAACCGAAAAGGCAAAGGGTGCGATGCAAATCGTCGCCAGCCCCGAGGACCAGATTTGGCTGGTCGCATTGCTTTCGATCCCTGCCAGCATCCGCGTCAGGATAAAGTAGAGTGACGCCCCGCACAGCGCCCCAAGGTTAAGGAACATGGCCGGATGAAACGCGGTGCCCCAGGGCTGCATGACAACGACCACCCCGACAAAGCCAACACAAACGGCCAGCATCCGGTGAATGCCCACTTTTTCCTTCAGGATCGGGATCGCGAGGAACGTCACCACGATGGGTCCGGCAAACATGATCGTCGTCGTCACCGTGATCGGCAGATACTTGAGCGCGGTAAAGTTCATCGCCGTGCTGACAAACAGAAAGGTCGACCGCATCGCCTGCCGATAAGGGGCATTGGACCTTAGGGCAGACAGCCCTTCCCTTGGCAGAAACAGGACAAGCGACAGGACCAGATGCATGGAATAGCGGGCAAACACCACCTGCAAGGCGGGCAATCCGGCCAGAACCAGCCACTTGGCGGATGAATCGATGCAGGTGAAAAAGAAAACTGCAACCGCCATTGCGCCAAGGCCAAGTGCGGTCCGGTCTTCTCTGGGGGCAACAGGATACGCCATACGCTACTGTCCCGTCTCTCGGCCCAAGGTGCGACGGGTCAAGGTGCGACGGAACAAGGTCATTGCGCCACTGTCTGGGTTTGCCCGGTCCGGGCCGCCGCCTGCACCGCATCCAGCACAAGCATGGTCCGCCATCCGTCCCGGCCCGTGGCCAAAAGCGCGTCCTGACCGCCCTGCACCACGGCGGCAAACCGGTCCAGTTGAACCGCGACCCCGTCCACCTTGGCCAGATCGGGCCCGCCCTCTTCGACCAGCGGATACTGCCAGTCGGGGGGATGCCCCGGACTGGCCTGCCACAGGGCCAGCGATGGGAAGGACAACGCCCCCTCCATCCCGATGAACCGCAATGGATCACCGCCCCGCACCGCAATGGCGGGGTTCTCGCCGGTCGCGGCCTCAAACGCCCAGGGCGAGGCCCCGGCATCGGACATCACGAAACTACCAAGTGCGCCGTTGTCAAAGCGTAAAGACAGCGCTGTCGTATCTTCGATCTCAAAACCGCGGGCGGCACTGGAGGACATGGCCGAAACCTCTGTGATCCCGCCGACCATGCAATGAAGAAGGTCGATCTCGTGGCTCAGGTTGGTCAGGATAGGCCCGGCCCCGGCACTGCGCCGCCAGAGCGGATCGTAGTAGGTGTCATGCTTGCGCAGGGACCAGATACCCTGCACCGCGACAAGCTGACCAAGCCGCGCGATCATGTCGCGGGCATGGCTCACAAAGGGATGACAGCGCCGGTGGTGGCCGGTGATCAGGGGCAGGCCCAACTCCTCTGCCCGAACGCACAACAGATCGGCATCCGCCAGCGTTTCGGTCAATGGCTTTTCCACCAGCACGGCCCAGCCCCGCTCCAGACAGTCCAGCGCCATATGGGCGTGGTTGGGCGTCGGGGTAGCGATGACGCCCCCCTTGGTGGCAGGCGGAACCTCGTCCAGCCCCGCCACGGCAGGCAGACCCATGTCGCGCAGAGCGGCACGGCGGTCCGCATCCGCCTCGACCACGGCGGTCAGGTCAACGACGTCCGAGGCAAGCGCACATTCGATGTGCCGCATCCCGATCGAACCGCCACCGATGACACAGAGCGGAACGAGAGGCATCAGGCACAGACCGGCGCGTCAGAGCTCCAACGGTGAAGGGGAATGTAGGCGTTCCGCGCCGAGGTGCGCCGCGTCTCAAGCCACATGTTCCGCCAGACCTGCCAATCGGCCAGCACCGTTTCCGGCCGCGCCTTGGACCGGGCGGCAAAATCGGGGAAATGCGACCGCCCCGTTGCCTGCCCCGTCACGTTGTAGCGAATGTCGAACGACCAGCGGAACCGGTCCGACACGTTATCAAGCGAGGCGTGCGGTGTCAGCGGGTGAAAGATCACCACGCCGCCGGCAGGCACCGGCAGCGGGATGGCCTTCGACATGTCGAGAAACCCATCGGCAATGGCGGTCTGCCGCTTGGGGCAATGGGGGTACATCTGGGGACGACCGGGGATGACCTGCAGGCACCCGTTTTCGACTGTCGCATCTGTCACGGCAACCCAGACCGTCACCATCTGGGTGGTGTCGCCTTCGGCATGGGCCACGGCCCGGTCCTGATGCCAGTCAGTGACCATGATGTGCGGCGTCGGCTCATCGTTGCGCAACGTCTGCGACGGGGGCTTGAGGCGGACGTGCTGGATCGGGTTCGACGTGATCTCGGGCCCGATCAGATCCTCGACCAGATCCAGCAGGCCGGCATCGGTGATCATGTCAAACACGGCCGGTCCGATGTGAAACGGGGTGTCAGCCGCGATCTCGCTGCCGGGCAGCGAAATATCCATCGGCTGGAACCATTCACATCCGGCCTGATAGCTGATCAGCAGCTTTTCAAAGAAATCGCCCGACGTCTGCGGCACCCGCCCCTCGGCCTGCCAGCGGGCATAGAGCCCATCAAGCAACTCTGTATACTCGGCGATCACCTTGAGGCGGACATCGTCGGACAGGACATTTGGGACCACGAGGTAGCCTTGTTCCTCGAACTGTCGGGTCTGGGCTTCGGTCAGTCTCATGCTCCTACACTTTCTAAACGATCCCAGTCGAAGGCGACCCCATGTCCCGGGCGTTCGGGGGCGATGGCATAGCCGTCCTGGATGATCAGAGGATTTTCGACATAGTTTTCAAGGCCAAACCCATGCGCTTCAAGGTACGAGCGGTTCGGGCAGGCAGCCAGAAGGTGGACGGTGATGTCATGGGCACCGTGGCTGGTTACCGGCAGGTGGTAGGCCTCGGCCAGATGGGCGATCTTCATAAAGGGGGTGATGCCCCCGCAGTTGGTGACATCGGGTTCGGGAAAGGTCACCCCGCCTTCGATGGCGGTGCGGAAATCCCAAAGGCTGCGCAGGTTCTCGCCCGAGGCGATGGGAATGCCGCCGTCTCGCAGAATACGCATGTGTCCTGCGGGATCATCGGGGGGGATCGGCTCTTCGAACCAGGTCAGGTCAAAGGGCTGAAACGCCCTTGCCGCCCGCACCGCCTGATCGACGGTGTATTTCATATTCGCATCCACCATCAGCGACATGTCCGGCCCAAAGGCCTCGCGCATGGCGGCGATCTTGGCCACGTCCTCGGACAGCCGGTCGCGGCCCACCTTCATCTTGATGGCCCTATGACCGTTGGCGATGTTGCCGTGGGTCTGTTCGATCAGTTCGGCCGCGGTCAGGTCAAGGTCTATACCCCCCGCATAGCAGGGCACCTTGGGGTCAAAGCCCCCCAACAGCCGCCACAGGGGCAGACCGGCGCGCCGGGCCTTGAGGTCCCAAAGCGCCATATCGAGGGCGGACAGGGCCAGCACCGTCGGCCCACCCCGACCCGCGTAGTGGAACGCCCACCACATGTCTTTCCAGATCGCCTCGATCAGGTCGGCATCCCTGCCCTGCACGCGAGGGGCCATCTCGCGGCCCAGAATGTCGGCTATCGCCCCACCGTTGACACCGCAGGTAAAGGTATAGCCGACCCCCTCGGCCCCGTCCGCGTCAGTGACGCGGGCGGTGACCACCTCGAACCCGGACATCGCGCCGTGCATGCTGTCTTCCAGAACCCGCGGCAGCGGGATCAGGTAATGATCCGCAATGACCCGGTCTATGTGTGCCATGTTACCATCACAGGAACACCGTCACGATGTTCGGCCAGATCAGCAGAGTGGACAAGGCACACAGCTGCAGCGCGATGAACGGCAGGAACCCCCGGAAGATGTCGGTCAGCGAAATCTCGGGCGGGGCCACGGATTTCAGGTAGAAGGCTGCCGGGCCAAAGGGCGGCGACAAGAAGCTGACCTGCATGTTCATACAGAACACCACACCGAACCAGATCGGGATGTAGCGGGCATCAATGCTGCTCAGGAACCCGATCTCTTCGGCGGGCAGGCGCACCACGATGGGCAGGAACACCGGCATGATCAGTAGAACGATGCCGACCCAGTCCATGAACATGCCCATGATCAGGAAGACCAGCATCATCATCAGGATGATCCCCATCGTCGGCAGGTCTGCCCCCACGATCAGGTTTGCGACATAGGTCGGCCCCCCTGCCAGTGTGTAGGCGGCAGCAAGGGCGGCGGCCCCGATGGTCACCCAGATGATGGTACCGGTCGAGCGGAGGGTCCGGATGAGGCTGTCCCAGACGATGTCAAAGGTCATCTCGCGCCGGATCATGCCGATGACGAACACGGCAATGACACCCATGCCAGCGGCCTCGGTGATGCCGGTGATGCCACCGTAGATCGACCCCAGAACAACGCCGATGACGACGATGGGGGCGATCAGGCCCTTGCCCATTTCCCAGCCCTTATTGGACCGCTCGCGGCCGACGACGACATAGACAAGGATCGCGGCAAGCACAAAGGTACCGACGATCCACGGAATGTCCGCCACCATGCCAAGCGGGATCGGGTCCTGCCCTTCGCGGATCGCATTGTCCCCCGTCAGGGTAAAGAACAAGGCACGTGCCAGAAGGAAGCCTGCGAACCACAAGGTGAACTTCGACAGGAAGCCAAGGAACATCAGGCTTTTTTCACGGCCCTCAGGCTCACCCGGAACCGGCGGTGGCAGCGGGGCCAGCGAATGGTTCATCCGGGTGCGAACGATGATGTAGATGATAAAGAAGGACGCCAGCATGAAGCCCGGCAAGAACGACGCGGTAAACAGCGCCTTGATCGAAGTTTCAGTCACCAACCCGTAAAAGATCAGCACGATCGACGGCGGGATCATGGTCCCGAGTGAGCCGGAGGCACAGATGGTGCCGATGGCAAGGTTGCGGTCGTACCCAAGGCGCAGCATCTGCGGCAGGGCGATGAGGCCCAAAAGGACAACCTCCCCCCCGATGATCCCCGACATGGCGGCCATGATGACGGCCATGATCGAGGTGACGATGGCGATCCCGCCCCTGGTCCGACTTAGCCAGACGTTGAGGGACGAATACATGTCGCGGGCAATGCCGGATCGTTCCAGCATCGCGGCCATGAATATGAATAGCGGGACCGATATCAGGACGTAGTTCGTCATTTGTCGGTAAACGGCCTGCGCCAGCACCGACAGCGGCCCCCGCCCGAAATCACCAAACAGCAGGGACGGATCGAACTTCAGCATCAGGGTCACCACCGCCAGGAAGGCGGAGGCAAAGCCCAGTGGCATCCCGATGGCCAACAGGGCGAACATGCCCAGAAGGATGATCAGGCTAAGGGTTCCGATATCAACCATGATCACTTCTCCTCAAGCGTGCGGCGGATGTTCTCAATCTCGCTCTCGTCGATTTCATCCATCGGCGTGTGCGTTGCCGGAGCCTTGTTCCAGTCCGCGATGAGGTTGGACACGGCCTGAAGGCAGACCATGACGACGATGATCAGAAGCGCTGGTTTCACTATGCCCGGAAGCGGCGGGTCCCAGGCGGTGCCAAAGGTCTCCATCCGCATAAAGCGGTTTTCGGCATCGGTGTAGCCGCCCCAGACAAGGGCAAAGGTAAAGAAGACGATCAACAGGACAGACAGGAGATCAGAGGCCTTCTGCGCCCAGCGGGGCATCATGTCATAGATGATGTAGATGCGGATGTGGCTGCGCTGCTGCATGGCGTAAAGCCCGGCCAGCAGGAATACGAAAGACGCGATCCATAGCGAAAGCTCGTTCGCCCAAAGCGTCGGCTTGGAAAAGACATAGCGCGACACGACCTCGTAGAACATGACCAGCACGATAAAGGCGGTCATGATCATGGCCAGTCGGCCCAGCACCACGGACACCAGATCAAACACACCGTCGGGCGGCGTTTCGATCGCCCCCTTGGTGTCTGACAGGAAAATCGAGGCGAAAAGGATCGACAGCGACAAGAGTGCAAGCATCGCCTGAACAATTGGACGTCCGGCGGGGCGGATCATTTCGTGCATGCCATAGGCATCTGCAACGAAGATCTTGTTCAGGATAAGATAGACGTAAAGCGCCAGCGTCAGTCCGACGAAGACGATCATCAACGTCTTGACCGGCCCTCGCAAACGCCCGAGCCAAAGCGAATTGCTCTGCATCACATGCCTCCCCACATGAAAAACCAGACTTCTGATCCGGTTGGAAAAGGCGGGCCCGCTTTGGACCCGCCTTTGTTTTGGATCAGCCTCTCAGAGGCCCTCCGATCACTCGCTGATCAGGCCCAGCTGGGACAGATAATCTTTGTGGCTGGCCAGAAGCGCGCCTGCCTCGGGGCTGCGGGTGCCCCAGTCTTCCCAGGCCACCTGAGCACCGACGCGGAACGCAGCGCGGTCTTCGGCGGACCAGTCATGCAGAGTGACGCCAGCTGCGGTCAGTGCGGCTGCGGCTTCGGCGTTGTTCTTCTCGTTCGCAAGAGCGATCTGGAAGGACAGCTTCTGCCAGGCAGTGTCGATAATGCGACGCTGCTGTTCGGTCATGCCTTCCCACACGGCCTGGTTACAGGCGAGGTGGTCGGACGGCATGGAATGGAAGCCGGGATAGGTCGCATGGCTGACGATGTCGTACAGACCAAGACCCACGTTGTTGGCCAGGCCCGACGCATCGGCGCCGTCGATGATACCGGTTTCAAGAGCGGTAAAGATCTCGGTGAAGTCCATCACGATGGGCGATGCACCCAGCTCTTCAAAGATCTCGGTCTCCATACCCGGAGGGGACCGGAACTTCCAGCCAACGAGATCCTCGGGACCGGCCAGCGGACGCGAGGAGGCAAAGGATTCCTGACCGTAGATGGCCCAGCCGATCAGCTGCATGCCCTGAGCGTTGTACAGATCCTGTGCGGCCTGGTAGCCGTCACCGTAATACAGCCAGCTATATTGCTGCCAAGGGGTGTCGTAGCCGCCCATGATGTCGCCGACGAACTGGAACGCCGGGTTCTTGCCGGTCTGGTAGGCACCGCCGGTGGCGTCGCAATCCAGAATGCCGTTGATGGCGGCGTCAAAGGTTTCGACCGTGGCAACAACCGAAGACGAATAGAACATCTCGATGGCAATCTCGCCGCCCGACATGGTCTGGACGTCGTCGATAAAGGTGGCAAGCATCTGGCCTGTGGGATGCTCGGTCGCATAGTGCGTCTGCATCCGAAGGGTCAATTCCTGCGACAAGGCCGGTCCGGCCACGACCGCTGCTGCGGCAGCTGTCATCAAAGCTGTCTTGAGTTTCATTGTAGTTCCTCCCTTGGCGATCTTCGACCACCTTTTCGCTTCCACGCGTCCCTCCCAGGACACGCGCTCAGATGGTATACCATCGCGTTTCACGATAGCGAGTGCAACCTCGACAATCAACGCTTTTCGGTATACCAAATTTTCAAAAGAGCGGATTGCCTATCGGGGCCGTCCGCCAAAGGTGGGCCTTTTTCAGGATGACTGAATCCAATCTTGCCGAACAGATCGCAGCCCAATTGCGGCGCGACATCCTGCGCGGCAAACTCTTGCCCGGTTCCTCTATAAAAGAGCGTGATAACGCCGCCGAGATGGGGGTCAGCCGGACCCCCCTGCGCGAGGCGATTCGCATTCTGGCCACCGAAGGTCTGGTCGAGCTGCGGCCCGCCCGAAGCCCTATCGTCTCGCGACCGTCGATCAAGCAGATCTCGGACCAGGTCGAAGTGCTTTTGGCGGTCGAAAAGCTGTCGGGCGAACTTGCCTGTGAGCGGGCGACCGATGCCGAGATCGCCGCGATTTCGGCCATCGTGGACGAGATGTCGGCAAAGTATCATCTGGTTGATCCCATCGACATGTTCGAGATCGACATGACCTTTCACAGCGCCATTGCCCGCGCCTCTCACAACATCCCGCTGGCCGAAATTCACCGCACCTTTCTGGCCCGCCTTTGGCGCGCCCGGTTTCTGGCGGCCGTCAAACGCCGCAACCGGGAACGGGTGATCGACCATCACACCCATATCGTTGACGCCCTCAAGGCCCGCGACCCGGACGGCATCCGCGAGGCCATCGGCATTCACCTGGCCCGATTGGCCGAGGATATCGTCGAGGCGATTTCCGAGGAATTCACCACCTCACCCGATTCTGGTCCTGATTCTGGCCCCGATTCTGGCCCCGATATCCCGGCCAAGGTTGACAACCAGGCCGCTGAGTAGGCCTGCATGTCCCGCGTCCCGAACCTTAACGCCATGCCCTTCTTTGAAGCGGTGGCCCGTCGGGGCGGCGTATCGCGCGCGGCAGAAGAGCTTTCGGTATCGCCGTCGGCCGTCAGTCAGCAGATCAAGCTTTTGGAACAACAGCTTGGGGTCAAGCTGTTTCGCCGCAACGGCCGTTTGCTATCCCTGACGCTGGAAGGCGAAATGCTGGCCCAGACGGCAGGCACCGCGCTTCGGATGCTGGCCGATGCACAGGCCAACCTAGGTCGGACCCGCACCGCCCACCGGCTGAACCTGCGGGTCTCGCCCAGCTTTGGCGTCCGCTGGCTGGGTCCCCGGCTGGCAAAGTTTCTGGCCGAATATCCCGATTGGGACCTGCGGGTCGACGCCGCCCCCGACCCGACCGATTTCAACCGCGAGGTGATGGACCTTGATGTGCGTTACGGCACTGGAGATTGGCCGGGTCTTTATGCCCGGCCCCTTGTGCAGGATCAGGTCCTGCCATTGGCCAGCCCCGCCTATCTGGCCAGCCTGCCTGCCGATGATCCGCTATCCGCGGCCCGACTAATCGACAGCGCCCGGGCCCTTTGCCAATGGGACTATTGGTTCTTGCACAATGGAATCGTCACCGGGACAAACCGCAAGACGGTCCTGATGGACCGGTCGTCGATGGCGCTGCAACTGGCTGTGGACGGGGTGGGCGTGGTGCTGGAGTCGCTGGCCCTTGCCAGTGCGGAACTGGCCAGCGGACAACTGGTTCCTGTGACCCCCAACTTGCCAGTGCTGCAATTCCCAGCCTATTGGGCGCTGTGCCCCGACCGTTTCATCAAGCGGCGGCCGGTGCGGCTGTTCCTTGATTGGGTCGAAGGGCAGGCAGATGACCACGCGACCGAGGTCGAGCACCTTCTGGCCGCCCACGGCCTGACCACGACCCAGATCGAGCCGGGACACCGGATTTCCAACCCACCGCTTAGTGAATAAGGGACCCGCCGTTCACATCGACTTCTGACCCGGTCACATAGGCCGACAGGTCTGAGGCCAGGAACAGGCAGCAGCCCGCCACATCGTCCGCCGTTCCGGCCCGCCCCATTGGGATGCCTGCCAGAACCTCGGCCCGCATGGCGTCGGTCAATTTGCCAGCCGTGATGTCGGTCGCGATAAAGCCGGGGCAAATCGCGTTCGACCGGATGCCGTCTGGCGCCAGTTCCCGCGCCATCGCTTTGGTCAGGCCCAGAATACCGGCCTTGGCTGCCGAATAATGCGGCCCGCCAAAGATGCCGCCCCCCCGCTGGGCCGAGACGGAGGACATGTTGACGATCGACCCCTGCCCTCGCTCGCGCATATGCGGGATCAGCGCCTGCGACATGTAAAGCGTGCCGCGCAGGTTCACATCCAGAACCGCGTCGTAGTTTGCCGGGGCGATGTCCATCAGCTTGAGCGGCTGGGTGATGCCTGCGTTGTTCACAAGGATGTCGATCTGGCCCATGGCCGCGATCAGCTCTGCCGCGATGGTGTCGCAGTCGGTCTTCTGGGTCACGTCGCAGACCCGGCCGATATGTCCGGTCCCCGGCAGATCGGCGGCGGCCTCTGCCGCTTCGTCGGCGTCAAGGTCAAGGATGACGACGCGGGCGCCGTGCTGGGCAAACAGGCGGGCGGTGGCTTTGCCAAGGCCACGCGGGCTTGCCGCTCCGGTGATGACGGCGGTCTTGCCCTCAAGCAATTTCATGGGGTGTCCTCACAGCCAGGATTTGACCGATGCGGTGACCGCATCGACAGAGATACCGTATTGATCGTGCAGCGTCGGCAAGGCGCCCGCGTCCAGAAAGGCGTCGGGCAGGCCGATCTGGCGGAAAGGCACATGCACCCCTGCCCGCATCAGGGTTGCGGCCACAGCCTCGCCCAGCCCACCGGTCACCGAATGGTTTTCCGCCGTCACCACAAGCCGCCCACCCTTGCCCGCCTCGGCCACGATGGTCGCGGTGTCGAGCGGTTTGATGGTCGGCACATGCAAGACGCCGCAATCGACGCCATCGGCCTGCAACTTGCGGGCTGCATCCAGCACCCGCATCGTCATAAAGCCCGAGGACACGAACAGGACATCGCGCCCGTCGCGCAGCATCTGGGCCTGCCCCAGCTTGAACTGATAGCCGTATTCCCCCAGCACATTGGGAACATTGCCCCGCAACAGCCGCATGTAGACCGGACCGGGATGATCGACGATGGCGCGGGTGGCCTGATCAATCTCGACCGCGTCGCAGGGGTCGATGATGGTCAGGTTCGGCATCCCCCGCATGATCGCCAGATCCTCGGTCGCCTGATGGCTGGGGCCATAGCCGGTGGTCAGGCCCGGCAGGGCGCAGACGATCCGGACCGGCAGGTTCTCTTCCGCTATGGCCATTATGATAAAGTCATAGGCCCGACGCGAAGCAAAGACGGCATAGGTGGTGGCAAAGGGGGTGAACCCTTCGCGCGCAAGCCCGGCGGCAGCGCTGATCATCACCGCCTCGGCCATGCCCATCTGGTAGAACCGGTCGGGGTAGGCTTTGGCAAAGACATGCAGGTCGGTGTATTTCGACAGGTCTGCCGTCAGGCCGACAATGTCCTCGCGGTCGCGGGCGAGGTCGACAAGGGCATGGCCAAAGGGGGCGGCGATCGTCTCGCGCCCTTCTGCGTCAAGCGAGGCGATCATGGCAGAGGTTGCCAGCCGCTCACCCTCGGGTGCGGTGCGCGGAATGTACTTTGAGCGGCGGCGGGACAGGGTTTGGTCGCTCATTGAGGCATCTCCGCATCAAGGATGTCGAGGGCCCGGGACCACTCTTCCGGCTCGACCCGGACGAAATGCGTGATTTCACGCTGTTCCAGAAACGGGATGCCCTTGCACATGGTGGTGTTGCAAATGATCACTCGGGGCTGCGCGCCGGTATGGGTGCGGGCGGCATCGAAGGCCGCGACAAGGGCGTCGATGTCGTTGCCGTCAACCTCTTGCGCGAACCAGCCAAAGGCGGCCCAGCGTCCGATCTCGGGCACCTGGGCAAGGGCAGCGGTGGATTTGCCGTCCGCCTGCTGGTCGTTGAAATCGACGATGGCAATCAGGTTGTCGAGCTTCCATTGGACGGCGGACATCACCGCCTCCCAGGTGGAGCCTTCACCAAGCTCGCCGTCCGACAGCATGTTGTAGACAAAGGCAGGGTTCTTCTTGCGCTTGAGGCCCAGCGCCATGCCGACCGCAATCCCCAGACCGTGTCCCAGCGAGCCGCCGGTGATTTCCATTCCGGGGGTATAGGCGGCCATGCCCGACATCGGCATCCGGCTGTCATCCATACCGTAGGTCCCGATCTCGGCCTCGGGCAGAATATCAGCCTCTATCAGGGCGGCGTAAAGCGCGATGGCATAATGCCCGATGGACAGAAGGAACCTGTCCCTGCCCTCCCACTCCGGGTCGTCGGGCCGATAACTGAGGGCGTGAAAGTAGGACACGGCCAGCACATCGGCTACGCCCAGCGCCTGACCGATGTAGCCCTGCCCCTGCACCTCGCCCATCAGCAGGGCGTTGCGCCGGATGGCCCAGGCCCGTCGGGCAAGGCTGACGTTCGAGCCGCTCTTGGCTGTTGCCTTGTGCATGAAACCTCCCCCTGTGATCCAATGTCAGGTCATCATTTGGGGTCGCGCGGCGCAATCCAGTTCTCTTACCTGTCTTTTAAGCAGGACTTAACGGTTGCCCCCGTCATCCTGTGCTAGCCTGATCCCGAAACACTCTTGAGGTCTGCCATGAACCTGTCATCCCTGCTTGCCGCCCGTCATGCCGAGGACCGTCCCATTCGCATCGGCCTTATCGGGGCGGGCAAGTTCGGCTCCATGATCCTGGCGCAGGCCAAGTACATTCAGGGCTACGACATCGTCGGCATCGCCGATCTAGACCAGACCAAGGCCCGCGCCTCGCTGGCCCGCGTCGGGTGGGACGAGGCCCAATACTGTGCCACCAGCATGGCCGACGCGGTTCAGAACGGCACCACCTGCCTGACCGAGGATGCGGGCGACCTTTTTGCCTGCGACGCCATCGACTGCATCATCGAGGCGACGGGCCACCCCCTTGCCGGGACCCGCCACGGGCTGGCCGCGATAGAAGCCGGCAAGCATGTGATCATGGTCAACGTCGAGGCTGACGTGCTGTGCGGAGCTGTTCTGGCCAACCGGGCAAAGGCACAGGGCGTCGTCTATTCGATGGCCTATGGCGATCAGCCTGCCGCCATCTGCGAGCTTGTGGACTGGGTCCATTCCTGCGGGTTCGAGCTGATCGCGGCGGGCAAGGGCATGAACTTTGCCCCGCCCTATCGCTATTCCACCCCCGATACCGTCTGGGGCTACTTTGGCTGGACCGACGAAGAGGTGGCGGCGGGCGACTTCAATCCCAAGATGTATAACTCCTTCACCGATGGCACCAAAGCCGCGATCGAAATGGCAGCGGTCGCCAATGCCACCGGGCTGGACTGCCCCGATGACGGTCTGGCCTTTCACCCCGCCGGTTTGCAGGACCTCGCCACCGTGTTCCGCCCTGTCAGCGAAGGCGGCCACCTGGCCAAACCCGGCCTTGTCGATATCGCGTCAAGCCGGGAACCGGACGGGCGGGTGGTTTTGAACAACATCCAGTACGGCATGTTCGTCACCTTCAAGGCCCCTGACGCCTATACCCGTGCCTGTTTCCAGCAATACGGCCTGCTGACCGATCCGTCGGGCTGGTACGGGTCCATGTGGCGGCCCTTCCACCTGATCGGGCTTGAGACGAGCGTGTCGGTCCTGTCGGCCTGCCTGCGGGGCGAGGCGACCGGTTCGTCGACGCGCTGGCGGGCGGATGCCGTAGCCACCTCCAAGGGGGACTTTGCGGCGGGGGAGTATCTGGACGGCGAAGGCGGCTACAAGGTCTGGGCCAAGGCGATCCCGGCCACCCAGTCGCAGCAGCGCAACGCCCTGCCCATCGGGCTGGCACATCACATCAAGCTGAAAAAGCCGATCCAGAAGGACCAGATCGTCAGCCTCGACGATGTCGAGATCGTGGACGACAAGGACATCTTTGCCCTGCGCGCGGATCAGACAGCCTTTCTAGACGGCTGACATCCAGCCCAGCGTCGCATCGGTATCCCCGCCGGGCTTGTACTCGGCCCCGATCGGCGCGCTCCAGCCCAGCCGACGCAGGGTTGCCCAGATATGCGGGTAGTTCAGTTCACCGTGATCGGGGGCACCCCGATCAGGGACAGACGCCACCTGGATATGGCCGATCAGCGGCTGCAACTTCTCAAGCCGGTGGGTGACGTCGCCTTCCATCAGCTGGACATGGTAGCAGTCGAACATGATCTTGAGGTTGGGCCGGGCAACACGGGCAATGATGGCCTTGGCCTGCGTCGTGGTTTGCAGAAAGTAACCGGGGGCGTCGTAGTGATTGAGAGGCTCGATCAGGACCGTGCCCCCGCCAAAGCTGTCGCAGGCATAGCGCAGTATATCGATGAACGTGGCCTCGGCGTCAGAGCCTTTGGCAAAGCCTGCCATGACGTGCACGTTCGGCGTATCCAGCACCCGGGCATAGGCCAGCGCCTCGTCGACCGCCGCCCGTGCCTCGGACTGGCGACCGGGCAAGGCGGCGAGACCGTTTTCGCCCGGATTGCCCCGGCGGGTGTTCAGGCCAAGCATCGGCAGGCCGGTCTCTGCCAGCGCCGCCGCAACATCGGCGGAGGGCGTGTCATAGGGCCAGTGGCATTCTACAGCATCGAAGCCCGCCGCCTTGGCGGCGTGGATCGCTTCGGGCAAGGGGCGATCGGTCCACAGGAACCCCAGATTGGCCGAGAATTTCATCCCACTATCCCTCACTTGGCCCCTCACCCGGCCCATCACCCGGTAACGTCAGCCCGGCATTGCGGGCATAGACCTTGGCAACCGCGGCATCATCCTCTTTCCCAAGGCCAGAGCCCGAGGCGGCAAGATACTGCTGCAAGGCGGCAGCGGTCAGGGGGGCGCCGAACTTGGCCCCTTTGGCAATATCCAGAACGATCCCAAGATCCTTGAGCCAGATGTCCACCGCACTCAGCGGGGTGTAATCCCCCGCGATGACATGGGGGGCCCGGCTTTCCAGCGCCCAGCTGGTGCCAGCGCACTGGCTGATGATCTCAAGAAATTTCGCAGGCTCCACCCCTTGGGTCATGCCAAAGGTCATCGCCTCGGCCATCGAGGCGATCTGGATACCGACAAGCATCTGGTTGACCGCCTTCATCGACGACCCGGCACCGACCTCGTCCCCCAACTCAAAGACCTGAGCCGCCATCGCGTCGAGCGCGGGGCGCGCCTTGGCAAAAGCCTCCGGGCAGCCAGAGGCGAGGATGGAGAGCGTGCCGTCCGCCGCCTTGATCGTGCCGCCCGACACCGGGGCGTCAAGGTAGTGCAGGCCCAGCGCCGCGCAGCGCCGGCCAAGGTCGCGGGCCACGTCCGGGCCGACCGTGGCGCAGGCCAGCACGGCTGTTCCGGGGACAAGTTGGCCGGCAATCCCGGCCTCACCGAACAACACCGCCTCGGTCTGGGCGGCGTTCACGACAACGATGACAACGGCATCAAGGGTCTGGGCCACCTCGGCGATGGTGCCGGGTGCCCCGCCTGCGGCCTGAAAGCGCGCGACGGCATCCGCATTCACGTCAAATCCGTGGGTCGTCAGCCCGGCCCGCAGCAAGGCGCCCGCCATGCCATAGCCCATCGCCCCAAGACCAAATATCGCGACCGATCCGCCTGCCATCTACGCTCTCCCCATGTTACCACAAATGGTATACCAGCGCGATTGACAAGCCAAGCGGAACGGCAGCCCGCTTGCCAAACAAACACCCTGCGTCAAGACTGACCGCACCCGCACCGCAAGGAGGCCCGCCGTGAAAATCACCCGCATCCAGAGCCATGTCCTGCAATACGACATGCCAGAAGAGCTGGGGTATTCGCAGCAATATTACGCCAAGCGGACCGCCCATCTGGTCGAGGTCTCGACCGACGAGGGCATCACCGGCTGGGGCGAATGCTTTGGCCCCGGCGCGATTGCGCTTGCCAACAAGGGGATCGTCGAAGGGGTCATACAGCCGATGGTTCTGGGGCTTGACCCGATGGACCGAGACGTCATCTGGCACAAGGTATACAACCTGATGCGCGACCACGGGCAAAAGGGCATGCCGCTGCAATCGCTGTCAGGGGTCGATATCGCCCTTTGGGACATCGCAGGCAAGGTGGCGGGCCTGCCCCTTCACAAGCTGATCGGGGGGGCGCATCGCACCTCTGTGCCGGCCTATGGCTATGGCATGATGCTCAAACGCGAAAGCACCGCCGATCATGTCGCCCGCTTCCGGGACGAGGCGGCGGCGATCCGGGACATGGGCTTTGCCGCCACCAAGATGAAGGTCGGGCTGGGCGCCCGCGACGATGTGCGCCTGTGTCAGGCGGTGCGGGACGGGATCGGGCCGGACTTTGACTTCATGGTGGATGCCAACCACTGCTACACAACCTCGGACGCCTTTTACGTCGGCCATGCGCTCGATGAACTGGGAGCCTATTGGTTCGAGGAACCGGTCGCCCCCGAAGACCTCGACGGTTACCGCGAATTGCGCGCCGGGCTGCGCGTCAACATCGCGGGCGGCGAGGCCGAGTTCAACCGCTGGGGCTGGCGGTCGATCCTTGAGAACCGGGGCCTCGACATTGCCCAGCCCGAGGTCTGCGCCCTTGGGGGCATATCCGAATACCTGCGGGTTCTGGCGCTGTGCCACGCCCATTTCACGCCCGTCATCAACCACGTCTGGGGGTCGGCCATCGCGGTGGCGACCAACCTGCAACTGCTGGCCGCCATGCCCCCCCTGCCCGGCGGGCTTTTCCCACGCGAACCGATGCTGGAGTTCGACACCACCGACAACAAGTTCCGCGACGCGCTCCTGACCGAGCCTTTGGACATTCAGGCGCAGGTCGCCAGGACCGGGCGGGTCGCGATCCCTAACGGACCAGGGATCGGGGTGGAACCCGATCCCGCCATGCTCAAACGGTTTGCGATGGGGGTTTAGTGTTTCGCTCGTGATAGGAGGTGCCCATTTGTAGCAGGTTTGGATGCTTGTTGCGTTTTTAGGAGTAATAGTGTCGGGTGGCAGCGAAGAGGCCAAAGCGACCATTCAATTCGGCTAGGACCATTGGATGAAGTTGGGCAAAACGAATATCTCTTCGCGCCTGTTGATAAATAGATGTAGCTAGTAATCCATGTCAGAGTTTAGCAAGTATGTGGTTTATGTAGATGAAAGCGGCCATTCCAATTGGACTGCCGCACCAGAGTACCCATTGCTCTGCCTAAATTACTGCATGTTCGAAAAAGATCACTACATCGACGAGCTGATCCCGCGTTTCAACCGTCTGAAATTCAAGTATTGGGGCTGCGACAATATCGTTCTCCATGAACGCGACTTGCGGAAATCCGACAAGATCAGAGATCCCGCCGTTCGCTCGAAGTACGAACGGCTCAAAGGTGATCGAAGAAGAGCTTTCATGGATGAGCTAACGCAGCTCATGCGCGACGCCCAGTTTCGCTGTTTCTGCGTTGTGATCGACAAGCCTAAGTGTCACATCCCGGAAGGTAGTTTGGCTGCTTCTTGAACAGCTCAGGCTTGATTT
>ERZ887851.158-NODE-158-length-67112-cov-26.708532_pt1 | contig 67112 bp, 62 predicted proteins | sample MGYA00521100_ERZ887851 | MGnify/ENA primary metagenome ERZ887851 (study PRJEB32303, sample SAMEA104408602) | aquatic metagenome | biome: Brackish water; feature: Pelagic; material: water | place: Baltic Sea | collected 2014-06-06T16:11:00 | depth 11,444 m ... | reverse complement strand
CTCAACGGATAAAAGGTACTCCGGGGATAACAGGCTGATACCGCCCAAGAGTTCACATCGACGGCGGTGTTTGGCACCTCGATGTCGGCTCATCACATCCTGGGGCTGAAGCCGGTCCCAAGGGTATGGCTGTTCGCCATTTAAAGTGGTACGCGAGCTGGGTTTAGAACGTCGTGAGACAGTTCGGTCCCTATCTGCCGTGGGCGTTGGAGAATTGAGGGGAGCTGCTCCTAGTACGAGAGGACCGGAGTGGACGAACCTCTGGTGTTCCGGTTGTGACGCCAGACGCATTGCCGGGTAGCTACGTTCGGAAGGGATAACCGCTGAAAGCATCTAAGCGGGAAGCCCCTCCCAAGACTAGTTCTCCCTGACCCCTTGAGGGTCCTTAAGAGCCGTCCAAGACTAGGACGTTGATAGGCTGGGTGTGGAAGCGCTGTAAAGCGTTGAGCTAACCAGTACTAATTGCTCGTGAGGCTTGACCATATAATCCAAGTTGTTTGGTGTACGGTTCGTAACTAGAACCACAAGTACACAGAAGACTGACGGCACGTCGCGAAAGCTACGTGACTCTGAAAGGAGTATGTTGTGTTCGAGTCATAGTGTGTGTTGGGTTCATCACCAACAAAAGATTCAGCTTTGATTTACCGCCTTATTTGAGAGATTTTCTTGCTACTTGTAGTAGGTCTGTCACTCAAGCCAGTTTGCCTGGCGACAATAGAGCGTTGGAACCACCTGATTCCATCCCGAACTCAGAAGTGAAACGACGTATCGCCGATGGTAGTGTGGGGTTTCCCCATGTGAGAGTAGGTCATTGCCAGGCTTCTAAAAACGAAAACCCCAGCCGATTGGCTGGGGTTTTTTATTGCTCGGCGTTTTGGACTAGAGGTCGGTTCGTTAAGACGTGGCTGCCTATTGAGATCGGTCGCCTTCGTCGACCAGCGTCATCGACCAAGGTCAAAGGTGGCCTGCAGTTGAATCTATTGAGCGGTGTATCCCCCGTCCACCACCAACTCAGAACCCGTCATGAAGTCACTGTCTTCAGACAAAAGAAAAACTATTGCTCGAGCGATTTGTTTGGGACTGGCAACTCCCATGGGGGTTTTGCCCACAGTGCGAAGTGCAAACGCCTCCGCCTCTTCCACATCGAATTCCGCGAGAGCACCGTCCACAAGAGGAGTGTCGGCAAACCCCGGGTGAATAGAGTTAACTCGGATGCCAGTTGCGCGCGCGTTTAAATCGAGGGCGATCGCCTCCGTTATTGTTCGCACGCCTCCCTTTGACGCGGAGTAAGCAATGGCATGCTGGTTTGAGACCATGCCGAAAATCGATGACACATTGACGATGCTACTGCCGCCCGATTGCGCCATTAATGGTGCAGCAATTTTACACCCGAGAAATACGCCAACGAGATTCACTTGCAAGGTGTTGGTGAAAGCCTCTGCAGTTACACTTTCTAAATTACCTTAAGAACCGATGCCAGCGTTATTAACTACTTGGGTGAGCCTGCCAGCCTGATCCTTGATCTGATCAATGGCTGATATCCAATCCATTTCTTGGGCCACATCTAGGTGCACGTAGTGCGCGCCAATTTCCGCGGCTATTTTCTCTCCCTGTGCATCTTGAATATCGCCAATCCAGACACTGGCACCACGTGCGATGAGTTTCTTCGCAGTAGGTAAAACTACGGCGGATGCGCCGCCACTAATGAGCGCAACCTGTTTACTCATATCAGTCATGCTTTGGTTCCTTGTTATTATGAGTTGACTAACGCTCTCTTGGTAAGAGCGTTATTGAAAAGTTCTATGCTGCAAAAGTGTAAAGGCACTATGCTGATTTCGCTACATGGCGCGGTGACTACGAGTCTGCTTGCGACTGTCGCGGTGCGAAGCTAATTGTTCACAAGGATTTTTCCACCTCGCATAGCGCACTCTCAAAAGCGGACAACAGCTGATCGATATCTGCTGCATCTATAATCATGGGCGGTTTTATCTTGATGACGTTGCTGTCGTAACCATTGGTATTGACCAGTACGCCTTTGGTCTTCATTAGCTCAACAATACGTTTAGCTGCGCTTGTGGCGGGTGTTCGCGCAAGGCGATCGGTCACCAGTTCCACCCCAATATAAAGTCCTAGGCCTCTTATATCGCCTATTAGCGAATAGCGAGACTGCAGTTCGTTCAGGCCTTTAAGCAGCAAACTCGACATGGCTTTAGTATTCGCCATGAGATTTTCTTGCTCTAAAACATTTAGACACGCGAGGCCTATAGCGCAGGAGACTGGATTGCCGCCGAACGTGTTGAAATAGGTAATACCATTATCAAACGCTTCCGCTATCTCGCGGCGGGTAACAACCGCTGCCATAGGATGGCCATTGGCAATGGGCTTGCCCATGGTCACTATATCTGGAGTGACTCCTTGGGATTGAAAGCACCAAACATGATCTCCGGTTCTACCAAAACCAACTTGGACTTCATCTGCCACGCAAACGCCCCCTGCGGCGCGAACTTTGGCATATACGGATGCTAGGTAATTCTCGGGAAAGACAATTTGACCGCCAGTGCCAATCAATGACTCTGCAAAAAATGCAGCAGGGGATCTCTCGGCCGCCACCATGTCGTCTATGACAGTTCCTAGGTCATTAATGTAATGCTGCGCGGCACTTGGGTCATCGTCTCGAAAGCGACCACGGTATAAATCGGGGCATTCAGTTTTACGAACGTAATTCGGAAGGCCTGGGCGACCCGGTCGATCGATTCTGTTGGGGCTCAAATCCGTCGAAAGGCTTGAGTTGCCGTGATACGCGCGATCCACCACCACAAAATCATTATTACCTGTATAAGCCCTCGCCAATCGAGCCGCGAGGTCATTGGCCTCTGATCCAGAATTGACGAAGAAGACGGTATCAAGACCATCGGGCATGGTGTCAGTTAGACGCTCGGCAAACGCCGCCATCTGCTCATAAACATAACGGGAGTTGGTGTTGAGGGTGGCCATCTGCTTTTGCGCGGCGCGGACAATACTCGGATGGCAGTGGCCCCATTGGCAAACATTGTTCACGCAGTCAAGAAACGTTGCCCCCGACTGATCATAGAAATATTGAAAGGCAGATTGCTCAAGCACAATGGGTTGCGCGTAATGGGTGTAAAGCGAGGGCGAGAAAAAGCGATGGCGCAGATGAACCAGCGCTTCACTATGGGCTGCCATCTGTGAAGCGGGTTCTGCCAGCTGACAGGCCCCGAGCAAAGCGTTTCTCCAGGCTACGGGGCTAGTTGCAGATAATCTTCGTAACAAACTGCCCACATCCTCTAGTTTGGCTTGCGGGTGTACGTTGGTCGGGTCCTCCGTTAGTGCTCTCCCGGCCATGGCGGCATAAATGGCAAGTCGTGTGCCCACCAAGTGGTAAATCAGTGAGATTTCATCTTTAGAGAGCGCGCGCACCTGATGGTAGCCAGCAACAATGTCTGCGGCTGCAGCAATCAAGTCGTCTTGCCCAACAATGAGGTCTGATATGCATACCGCTAGGTGACAAACTGCATGGGTCAGACAGATGTCGCCGAAGTCGATGACGCCCGCGATACGTGAACATTGCTCAGCTTGATCAGTCAGAAGGGAATACCGGTGACCATCGTTGTGGCAAATTTGCAACGGCAAGCGATTGATCTCTGGTAATACCGTCGTCTCAAATTGCAGGAAGAAATAATCCGCAAGCCGCCTGAGTGCGGGATTGGGCATGAGATGTACGTAGCCTGAAATACGCTGAGCGTTACGTAAATCCCAGTCCATGTCAGGACGTGAAGCCGCAGGATGACTGAAGGATGCCAAGCTTTTATCAAGAGCGGCTATGGTGGAGCCTGCTGAATGCAGAAGCTCTCGACTCATAGGGGTGCGCTCAGCTAATAGATGTCCTTCGACGTAGGTTAGGCAGCGTACGCGATCAGTACCCTTGCTGCTCTCAATGGTGACAACGCTGTCTCCTGATGCGCTTTTGATCACTGCGGGCGTGGCAAAGTCTAGCTGCATCGCAGACAGATGCGTCAGCGCATCATTCTGTAGTGCTAAAACAGCGTTAGGTTCGTTCCTTGAGTGGACTTTGATCAGGTAGCGCTCACCGCTGGGTAGGTCAATGCGAAAGTTCTGATCAATGTAACCGCCCATCGGAGTAACGGACGACACGTCCATCCCAAAAGATTCACGGGCGATGGACTTGATGTCCAGCTCGCTCAGATTAGGGCGAAAGACATTACCCATGAACGCCACTCCCACCCTGGTCGGTACTTAACTCAATGAACGCGTTAAGCAGCACGTTGGCGCCCGCTTCAAGATGCTCGGGTTCTGCCGATTCGGCTTCATTATGACTAATCCCACCCTTGCAGGGCACAAAGATCATTGCCGTTGGCACCACCGACGCCAAGTTGCAAGCGTCGTGGCCAGCACCGCTCACCATCTCTCGATGACTGTAGCCCAAGCGGGTCACAGCAGACGCAACCGCTCCTACACAATGTTGATCGAATTCAACGCCCGGCGCCTCAAAGAAGCAGCGTATTTCAACCGGACACTGCTCGGCCTCGCAGGCGCTACGCACCAATTGGTAAGCGCTATCAACCATCGACTGATAAACCCGAGCGTCAGGGTGGCGGATATCCACGGTCATCCTGAGCTCTCCGGGTACGGTATTGTTTGATCCGGGAGACGCATGGATAACACCGAAGGTGAGTCGTGCATGCTCACCTTGCTCCTCGGCCATGGCGTAAAGTGCCGGGAGAAACGCGGCTAAAGCACGCATAGGGTCTTTACGCATATTCATGGGCGTGGGGCCCGCGTGAACTTCTTGGCCCGTTATGACGATTTCGTGCCGGCTCATATTCTGCACGCCTTGCACGATGCCAATGACGGTATCAGTGAGTTCAAGAATGGGTCCCTGTTCAATATGCGCTTCAACAAATGCCGTAGCCGGAAAGGCCTCGGCCGGATGCGTTCCGGCCTGCTGAGTACGGGCTAGCTCATCAGCTACCGTGGCTCCTGTTGGGTCCGCCAAGGCGAGTGCATCTGCGATAGGCATGTTTCCTGACCAAACTGCAGAACCCATCATCGCAGTCGTGAAGCGGCAGCCCTCCTCATTACACCAAACGACGACCTCTAAAGGGGCATCGGTAGTGATGCCGTGGTCGTTGAGAGTCTCAATAACTTCCAGTCCAGCGAGCACACCATAAATACCGTCGAAGCGTCCGCCAGTTGGCTGGGTGTCTAGATGGCTGCCAGTCATGACTGGCGCAAGCGATCGGTTGAGGCCTTCACGCCGCGCGAAAATATTGCCAATTTGATCAATGCGTACTTCGCAACCCGCCGCTTCACACCAAGCGATGAACTGTTTGCGTGCAAGGATATCCTCATCGGTGAGTGCCTGGCGGTTGTTCCCACCTTTGGGTGTTGCACCGATCTCAGCCAGCGCCATATGACGCTGCCACAGTCGCGCTGAATTGACATGCAGCATGATCAGCCTCCGTTGCCAAAGCGCTCGCGGCGCAGGGCTAAGCTCATACAGTGAATGCCGCCACCGACGACGGTGATGCACGATACATCGGGGTCATACACTTTTAAACCCTCTGCTTTACAGGCTTCGACTAAGAATTGATTTTGTTTTGGCAACAGCACTGTGTCGTTACCCATGGACATAACATTGCACCCCAGCTGCATCGCCTTGCAGTAGGGCACGTCAATGACACGAATGCCCCGTGACTTAAGCAGTGCAATGAGTGCCGGATCGACCACGTCAGTGACCGCTGCCGCCAGGTTATCGGTAAGCATTACAATCGTTACATCGGCGTGTACGAAGTGAGAGTCAAAGCTGTAGAGAAAAACCTCAACGCCCTCTTTGTTCAGCCAATCCTTAACTTGCAGGGCGCCTTCTTCCTGACTGCGATCACCGGCATAGCCCATCACTGCTAAGTCCGGGCGGATCATCATGAAGTCCCCACCCTCTGCACAGCCCGCTGTCACCTTCTCGTAAATCGGAATATTTTGCTGCGCGCAGAAATCCATGACAGGGCCGTATTCACCCCGTCGCCACCATTGGGACATCTGTCCAATAATCATCCCCCAGGGGGTCATATAACTGCCATCACGAGCCCAGATCTGCAGGGGCAGATACGGGTCTGGTGGCGTTATGTGGATGGTGGCGCCAAAGTCCCGGTAGCAATCGAGAACGTCTTGATACTGACTTCGGGCCCCCTCAACATCCAGTCGAATGCCATCACGAATCATTTTTTTATTCATCGAGTTAGTCGGCAAGATCGCTTTAAAGTTGTCGATAGGGCCAACAAGGACATCGAGTAGTTTGCCTGTCTCGCTATCTACGCCCCAATAATTTAGAGCCGGCGTGCCGCCATCAGGTAGCCGAGAGCGGAGTGAGAAAGAGTCTTTATTTATCGCTTTGGTTTCCATGAGGTCTCTCATTCTGTTCAGTCTGGACCCGCTTCGACGGCGATCCAGAGGGTTTTTGTTTTTAGGAAATAGTCGAGCTGTTCTGGACCTAAGTCTTTGCCGAAGCCCGAGGCCTTGAAACCTCCAAATGGCAGGGCTGAATCGACAATGTCATGGGCGTTGATCCAGACGGTTCCTGCTTCAATACGCTTTGCCACGCGCACGGCTCGAGAGACGTCTTTGGTCCAAACACTGCCCGCAAGTCCGTAAATGTTGTCGTTGGCCAGTCGCACAGCCTCTGCTTCGGTGCTAAAGGGAATCACCGCCAGCACGGGTCCGAAGATTTCTTCCTGAACCACGCGAAGCTTGTTATCCCTTGCGACAAGAACGGTAGCAGGAACAAAGAAGCCTGTGTTTGGAGCTTCCGCCCCTTGGATGGCGATTTCTGCACCCTCATCGACGCCAAGGCGGATGTAATTTTCAATTGAGGTTTTGGCGCTCGCAGAAATGACAGGGCAGAGATCGCATTCGGGGTCTAGGCCCGGCGCTACCTTCATGGAATCGATGATTTTTTTGAGCTCCGCCAGCATGTCATCGAGCTTGGAGGCTTCGATATACAGTCTTGAGCCCGCCGAGCAAACCTGGCCCGCATTAAAGAACACCGACCAGCGGGTGGCTTGCGCTACCGCTTCCAAATCAGCATCGGCAAACACCACCATGGGTGATTTGCCTCCCAGCTCTAAGGTAACCGGTGACAGGGCCTCACCCGCTATCGCACCAACGCGCTGTCCGACGGGGGTTGAGCCGGTAAAGGACACCTTGTCGATACCCGGATGACCGGCAATGTGATCACCAATATTGCTGCCCCGGCCGGTGACGATATTGACCACCCCAGCTGGAACACCGGCCTCCTCAAGGAGTCGCGCGAAATACAGCATAGACAGCGACGTTTGCTGCGCAGGCTTGACCACGACGGTACAGCCCGCCGCCAACGGTGCGGCGATCTTCCACATGGCCATATTGAAGGGCCAGTTCCAGGGCACAATGGCTCCGACCACGCCTACGGGTTCCTTGAGGGTCATGGCTAAGTGCTCGCCCTCAGCGGCGACCTGTCGTGTCGCACCCTGAATTTTGGTCGTGAGCCCCGCCATGAAGCGCACGAGATCAGCACCACCCAAGATATCGATATCGATGCATGGGCCAAGCGCTTTACCGTTATCGAGGCTCTCTATCTGCGCCAGTTGCACTGCGTCGCGCTCAATTAAGTCCGCCAGCTTGAGCAAAATACGCTCACGTTGATTGGCTTTCATGGTGCCCCAGCTGCCGTTTAACGCCCGTCGAGCGGCGCTTACTGCGCGATCTACGTCGGCTTTGGAGCCATCGGGTATTTGTGCGAGCAAGCCTCCGGTCGATGCCTCTATGGAAGGGAGCCATTCATTGGAGGCGGCATCACAATAGGCGCCATCGATGAAGAGCTTTTGTGGCGCCTGGAGAAACTGCTCTACAGATGCGTCTACGCCATAGTGCTTGATTAACTGGGATACCGCTTCATCCATTGCGTCGGTCCTTAAATATGTAGCGCTTTGCCCGCCGCTGAGAGCACACTTTCATGCAATGCCTCAGATAGGGTGGGGTGTGGAAACATTGTCATTCCCACTTCGTCTTCGGTCGCTTCTAGTTCTCTGGCTAACACGAAGCTGTGAATTAACTCTGTGACTTCAGCGCCAACCATGTGCGCGCCCAATATCTCGCCCGTGTCGTCATCTATGATGGTTTTAATGAAACCGTCTGCATCCCCCAGAGCCAGCGCTTTGCCATTACCAATAAACGGAAAATTGCCTTTTCTTATTTTATGGTTCGCCGCAAGCGCTTGTTGCTCCGTCAGACCTATGGATGCGATTTGAGGAAAGCTGTACGTGCAGCCTGGAATGTTTGCTCGGTTGATGGGGTGGGCGTTAGAGTGCCCAGCAATATGCTCCACGGTTGCTACAGCTTCATGGGAAGCTTTGTGCGCTAGCCACGGTCCTCCTGCCACATCGCCTATGGCCCATATTGATGGCACATGGGTTTGGCCGCATTTATTGATCACGATGGAGCTGTTTTTCAGTTCCACGCCCACTTTCTCAAGGGCTAATGAATCACTATTTGCGACCACGCCAACGGCCATGAGCGCGCAGTCGAAGACTTCTCGGTTGCTGCCGGTGTTCGTCTCGATCACGGCTTCTACTGAGCTGGCGGTTTCTTCCATCGAAGTCACCTTGGCTTCGGTCAAGAAACGTATGCCACGTTTCTCGAACTGGGCTTTGGCGTAGGCTGAAACCTCAGTATCTTCGTTGGGCAGGATACGGTCTGCCATCTCCACAACGCTTACAGCAACCCCAAATTCGGCGAATAAACTTGCGAATTCAATGCCAATAGCGCCCGATCCCACCACTAACAGTGAGCTCGGCAGTGCAGTAGCGGTCATGGCCTGACGATAGTTCCAGATGCGGTCGCTGCCCGCCGTAATACCAGGCAAGTCTCGTGCCCGGGCACCCGTTGCAACAATAATATGATCAGCTGATAGCGTTACAGTTTCAGCGCCGTCGCGGCTAACCGAGATTGAATTTGCTGATTGAAAGGTGCCGTGACCTGAAATGATCTCAACCTTATTTTTCTTCAGCAGATGGGCAACCCCCTTTGATAGTTGACCCGCTACCTCTCTCGAGCGGGCAACCACGGCTGACCAGTCCACCCCCATATCACTCACGCGCAGCCCGAATGCGCTGGCCGCTTTCAGCAGATGATGAATCTCTGCGGAACGAAGTAGGGCCTTTGCCGGGATGCAACCCCAGTTTAGGCACACACCACCGAGCTGGTCTTTTTCAATCAGTGCAACCCGCATGCCCAGTTGTGAGGCTCTTATTGCAGCAACGTACCCGCCGGGCCCACCGCCAATTACGATAAGGTTGTATTTATTTTCTGACATGAGGTTCTCTCAGGTTAGTAGCAAAGATGGCTTTTCTAGTGCGTTATTCAGCGCTGCCATAAATCGCGCTGCGGGCTCGCCATCCAATGCTCGGTGATCAAAGGTAAAGCTCAGTGGAAGCATGGTGCAGGCTTTAACGTCGCCGTCTTTAATCATGGGGCGTTCAACCGGTGTCGACGGGCCGAGCAAGGCGACGTTGGGCTGGTTCAGCACGGGTGTCGTTTTTAAGCCTGGCGGACCAATACCTGCGGTGCTTGAGAGTGTAAATGTAGAACCTGAAAGGTCATCTGAGGTTGCTTCGCCATTACGAACGCGGGCAATAAGCGACCTCATACCTTTGTCGATGGCGACCAAGCCCATGGATTCAACATTGTGCAGTACTCCCACCATTAAACCACTGTCGTATTCAGTGCTTCCGGGAATGGATATGGCCATGCCCATATTGATGTTGCGATGAATAACGATTTCATCGTTGACGACATTGGCGTTGGCGATGGGTACTTGGCGAATGGCGTAAACAAGTGCTTTGATTAAGAACGCATTCACTGAAACTCGAGTGCCCAGGAGATCCTCTTGTTCAACCAATTCAGCGCGTTGCGCCAATAGTCGAGTGATGTCCGATTCCCAGTGGCAGCTAACTTGAGCCGTATTCTGTAGCGATTGCACCATTCGATTAGCGATGGTTTTCCTAAGGCCGGACATGGGCAGGGTGGCCAAGATGTCGCCGCCGCTGGCCTCGGCAGCAGTGGCGAGTTGCGCACTCTGGTGCGTCTTGCTCTCGCTGGCGGCCATGACATCGCGTTTCACAATGCGGCCACCGGGACCTGAACCTGTCAGTGCGTCTAGTTGGATATTCAGCTGTTTGCCTAGCTTTCTGGCAAGTGGCGATGACTTCAGGCGCTTGGGCTCAGATGTTGCTGCGGTATCTGAAGCGCTGTCCACTACTGAAGGTGCGACAGGGTCTCTCTTTGATCTGGCCTCATTGGCTCCCAGCGTGTCTGCCGGTAAGTCTGTGCTGCTGTTTGCGGAAGTATCAGCCGCATCAGGTCGTCGAGGCTCGGTGCAAAAGTGAGCTAACAGGGTTCCGCAGTCAACGGTTTGGCCTACGGGAACCACACTGTAAAAGTAACCCGAGACAGGTGATTCGACATCATAGGCTACTTTCTCAGTTTCAATTGCGGCCAGAGGGATTCCTGCCTCTACGTAGTCACCGTCTTGTACCAACCAATCGGCAACGGTGCCTTCGTTCATGGCCATGGCAAGTTTGGGCATGACGTATTCAGTGACGGTATTTGCCATTACAAACATACCTCCCGAATCGCGGCCTCAATCCGTTCTGGATTGGGTGCGACATACTCTTCCATATAACCGCCGGGTACGGGCATGTTGGGCAGCGTAACCCGAAGAATGGGCGCATCTAATAAATCAAACCCTTGCTCCACCACACGTGCCGAGACGGTAGCGGCAAATCCGCCTGACTCCCAATCTTCGTCGACGATCACCAGCCGGTTGGTCTTTTCAAGGGATGTCAGCAAAGTTTCCATATCAAATGGCACGAAACTTCGAGGATCAATGACCTCGACAGAAATTTCCGGCGCCAGTTTCTCTGCCACCGACAATGCGTGTTGAAGCTGAAGGCTGTTAGCCAGCACCGTGACGTCGCTGCCTACGCGCTTAACATCAGCCACGCCGAGGGGCACGATATAGTCATCGCCAATGCCAGGGACTTCGCCTTTGAGCATCATGATGCCCATGTGCCAAGGAATGACGACGGGGTTGTTGTCGCGTATTGCAGCTTTGAACATGCCTTTGGCATCGTAGGGCGTAGACGGCATGGCCACTTTAATGCCGGGGTGATGCGCAAAGGTGCCATGGATGCTCATAGCATGATCATTGGCCAGTCTTTGGCCTGTGCCCACACCTGCGGTGATGACGATGGGGAGGGCGTGTTGGCTGCCATGAAGGAAATGGTATTGGCCGGTAGTGACCGAGCATTCGGAGAACGTAACATAGGAGAATCCACCGAACATGAAGTCGACTATGGGTCGCATGCCCTCTTGCGCTGCTCCGAAAGCAACGCCATACATACCAGATTCAGCAATGGGTGTGTCTACCACACGATCGGTACCAAATTCTTCAACTAATCCCTTGGTATGGGGGAATATGGCGCCACGTACATCCTGGCCCACCACAAAAACGCTGGAATCTACCCGCATCTCTTCTTCGATGGCTTCACGGATGGCATCGGTTAACGTGATTGTTCGCATCATTCAGTCTCGTTATTGGGTGGTTGTTTACGGAGCGAAGACGCCCTGCATAAGCTCTTCGACAGGTGGTCGGGCAATTTCGCTTTCATCTGCGAACGCTTCGACATCAGCGATTTCACGCAGCGCAGCTTCGCGCATGTGGTCAATATCGGGCTGGGTCAACCAGCCTTCCTCGAGCGCAATCTTGGTAGCTATAGTCACTGGCTCCCGCGCGCGCATCTCGGCGTGCTCTTGCTCTGATCGCTCCTCCCAGCCCGAAAGGTCGGGAGTGCCAATATCATGTTCGTTAAAACGTAGAGTTTTGGCTTCAATAAATGTTGGCCCGTCACCTGCTCGCGCTCGAGCAATGGCTTCTAGGCAAGCTTCGGCAACTTCAAAGACATTTTGTCCGTCCACGATGGCGCTGGGCATACCGAAGCCTTCGGCTAGAGAAGAAATATCCGGCTTGGGATGCATCTCCATTGCCGTCGAGAAAATGCTCATGCCGTTGTTCTCGCAGAAGAAAATAATGGGCAGCTTCCAGTTTTGAGCCATCAATAATGCTTCGTGAGCTCGCCCTTGTCCGTAAGAGCCGTCGCCGGAGCAGTTCATCACTACCTGACCTTTTTGACGCTGCTTGGCGGCGAAGCCCCATCCCACTGCTGGTGCAAAGTTGTAACCGATAAAGCCTGACATCATGTAGACCTTGTGCTCGGGGAAGCTGAAGTGGAACGCGGATCTTCCCTCGCAGCAGCCGGTGACTTTGCCCGTGTGTTCAGCGAGGTAATACTTAATATCAATACCTTTACTCAGCATGTGAGTAATGCCGTGACCTCGGTGGTGGGGGGAGAGGTTGTCGTCTTGATTAAGAAACGTACTGGCGGCAACTCCCGGAGCAATTGCCCCCTCAGCGGGGTGATAGAAGCCAATGAGCTTTCCCTGCATCATGCGTCGATACATCATGCGGTTAAATTCTTCCGCACGAATGAGATTAGTCATAAGTGATTTTTTCTGGTCGATAGACAGTGCCACGGTTAAAGCCTCTGCGAACGTGTTAGCAAATAATCAGCCGTCGTGGCGTTGACAACAATGGAATCAAAGGCCTAGTCTTTGTCATTTACGGCCAAGGAGTTTCCGTGACAAAAAAGCTGACTGAACTAAATAGCTATGTTCGTCATACGTTGCTGACGCTAATGTCTGTAGGAATCGACTGTTCTGGTTACCTCGGCCGCTTAGGCGTCACCATGGCAATGCTTGAACAGGCTGATGACAAGGTAACCCAAGAGCAGTACAACACATTACTGGACGAGGTCATTGGTGATTACCCAAATCGTGGTCTAGGCTTGCTCGACGGTCGAGGCGTATCGCTACTGGAGCATGGACTGCTTGGTTACGCGATGTTTGCCAGTGAAAACTTAAGTAAAGCGCTGGCAAGACATACTCGCTATCAGGATGTCATCGGTGCTGCGTTACACACCAAGCTATTTATTTCTGGTGGAGAGGCAAAGTTGCGAGTCACTGATATTTCTCGCCCAGAGCTCATTAATACGCCTGCTAAATTACGCTACGAGACCGAGAGATTATTGGCGCAGTGGGCGGAAATAGGCCCAGTATTTGGTGCATCTAGGCATTGGTTTTCGCGCTTGATGATCGCGTACCCCAAGCCGTCTTATGCCGACCTTTACGAGGACATTCTTGGACCTCACATTAGCTTTGACGCGGACTATACAGAGATTGTTTTTGACGCAGAGTTGCTCGATCAGCCGCTCAGTTTTGCAAATGAAGCCGCTGCAGTACTGTGTGAGCAACAATGTGATGCATTGCTCAAGCAACTCCAAAATACTGAAGGTTATGTTGCGCGAGTACGTCGAATTCTTGCGGCGAATCCCGGCGGCAATCTTGCGATTACCACGGTGGGAAAAATGCTAGGAAACAGTGAGCGCTCGCTGCGCCGGCGGTTAAAAGAGGAAGGAACTACCTTTAAGCAAGTGGTTTTGCATTTTCGAATGGAGCTAGCCGCTAGTTATCTCAGAGGTGACGAAATGACGATTCAAGAGGTGGCTTTCACCACCAGATACTCTGATCCCTCAAATTTTCATCGCGCATTTCAACAATATTATGGGCAAACGCCTGCGGGTTTCCGTGCCAGAAAGTCCAGCTAGGACAGGCGCTGGGCTGGTCTCGAATCACTCTCCAGTCAAAGCGCTAAATAAGGGCAAGCCGAGTCCTGCAGTCATTCCGCCATCAACGCGAATTTCTTGTCCGGTAATAAATGTTGATGCATCACCGGCTAAGAAATTATAAATACCTACAATCTCATCTTGACTGCCCATCCGGCCAAAAGCATTAAGCTGACTCAAGAAGGCGGCAGTCTCGTTACCATCGTCCGCGACCATCATGCCGGTATCGGCAATTAGAGCTGGGCACACGCAGTTAACTCGAATACCCCGTGGGGCGTTTTCAATGGCACTGGCCCGGGCAAGGTAAGCACCGCCGGCTTTACTCGCCGCGTACACCGCCGATCCGGCATGGGTAATACCTGAACCCGCGACCGAGCCGGTGAAGATGATCGATGCACCATCTTTTAACAGAGCGGGCCCATACTTCAGCGCATAGAAAGTCCCTTTGAGATTCACATCAATCATGGCGTCCATGGTCTTGCTGTCGAGGGCTTCAATGCTTTCCTCATCCGCGGCTATGCCTGCATTGATTACCAGAATATCAATCTTGCCCATCTTCTCTTCAATCGCGCTAAGCGCCGATCTCACGTCTTCTTCATGGGTGATATCGCAGCGCCGGTACTCAGCGCCAATCTTTTCAGCGATCTGCTCGCCCTGGGAACGCCTTCCGGTAATCAATGTGTTGGCACCCGTGCTAATAAAGTTTTGTGCGACGGCCAGGCCAATGCCCGATGTACCACCCAGAATTACTGCTTGTTTGCCTTCTAAACTATGCATAAATACGCTCTTTTTTTAATTATTCCTGCGTCCACAGGTAGATTTTGCCGCATTGCTTGGATACCTGAACGTCAAAGGCCTCTCCGGCGCGAGACATCGGAAATTCATGGGTCACCATGACGTCAACCATGCGCTGCACCTGGGGATCCAAGAGGGCTCGTATCAAATACTCGCGGTCGAGGCTGCGGACGTCGTGCTGTCCCATGATGGTATGGGCAGGGTCTATAACATGATGAAGCGGGCTGAGCTGGATCTTTGCCCCTGGTGTGTGGCCGCTGAAGTTTACCTTGCCATATTTACGAACCGCCGACATCAGTTTTTCCTGATAGTAGGCGACGCCAGATCCATCCACCGCAACATCGGCGCCTTGACGGTTAAAGGTCAGGTCTTTAACCCGTACAAGCCAGTCTGGCTCATCCGGGTCAATGATGTGCTCTACGCCCATCCGCCTGAGCATGTCGATTCGATAAGGATTTCTTGCCAAGGCAATCACCCGAGCGTTTCTGTAGAGCGCAGAGATCACGTGTCCCAGGGCGATAAAGCCTATGCCGCCAATCAAGACGGTATCACCCGCCTTGACGTCCATGGCTTCCTGATTGGAAAAGCCAACCCCAAAGGAGCAGTTTGCCGCCGCCGCATATCGAAACTCTAATTCGTTAGGGATGCCGACCAAATTGGCTTCTGGGGCAATACGATAACGCTCCATAGCGAATCCGCCCGAAGCGCTCTGATTGCGTTTTTCGATACCTCTCATTGCGGCACCCTCGATACCTTGGATATCGGGATCATTGGCGTCGCAGTAGGTCGGCGAAAGGGCACTGGTGCAGGCATGACATCGGCCGCAATTATCGCCTTGGAAAACGATGACTCGATCTCCCACGGCGAAATTGGAACCGGGCATGACCTCAATGACGGTGCCTACACCCTCGTGACCAAGGTGGGTGGGATCATCGTGAAATTCAAAATCATGGGACGACCAAATGCGTGAACCCTCAAGGCATACGGGCGCAATTTCTGTCTTGATAATGGCGTAGCCGGAGGTGATGGTGGGAAAAGGGCGCTCCACCAGCTCAAATTTCTCCGGTTCGGGTATGGTCAGTACTATATTTTTACGCTGTTCTAGTGTCATTTTCTGTGCGACCTTGAAAACTATAAAAAAGTGTAAGTCCCGCAGTATGCGACTTTAATGATATTTCTGAATCTTTGTATGATATTTCTGGTCCGTCACGCTGGCCGTAAATGACACTTAACATGACCCCTCAGGCCATTTCTCTGGGCAGATCACTGGCATACCGTAGGGTCACTTCCGCCGGCAAGGAGCCCGTTGACTTATGAAATCTGCTAACGAACTTGATTACCACCTTCATCACCTGTGCATTTATGATGATCAGCCGCGGGAAAATATGTTTCCTTACCTACGCTGGCATCACGGTATTACCAACTTCTTCTCCGGCAATGTTTTTCATGTAACCGGCGAGGGCCATTCGGATTACACGTTCCTCGGGTGTGGCGGTTGTGCGTACCAAATCCAGATAGAAGCTCCTCCCTTCCAATTTGAGTATGAGCGTAATTGGTGGCGGGATCATGGTAAGGGCTACAACCATATTTGCTGGATTACCTCCGATGCCCGTGCTTCCATGGATCACCTTCTGGCGAATGGCGCCACCGAAGTCATGCCCTTCGAAGAGTTTCCCACTTATGATGGTTTCGTGGTCCATGACCCCGAGGGCCGGTGGGTGGAAATCATGGAATACACCGATGATACCTTTCGCGTGCAGGAGTTTACCCATGCGCCCTCCGGCGAGTGCGGGCTAGAAATGGTGGGAAATGCGGAGATTTGTAACGATGTCGATCTGATGGTCGATTGGTACGAGCGCGTTTTGGATCTTCGCGTTTTGGAGCGATTCGATAGCGATGGGGACAAGTTCGTGGTGATGTCCGATCGCAAGTACGACCCCGTCGGTAGGCGTACGCTTTTTGTATTACAAAACGCGCGTCATGACTTTGAAAAATCCAAAGCCGATGCTCATGGTGCGCAGATTGCATCTATTCTTTATCAAGCGAAGGATGTTCAGCGCGCGTGGGAAGACGCGCTATGGGCTGGCATGAAGCCTTTGATGGAGCCCCATGTCGATACGCTAACGGGTTTGCTGACCGCTTATTTGTCTGAGCCATGTGGCAACAACGTCATTATGCTCACCGAGCACTATGCTCCGGGCGCAGAGCTCGCGAACGCCGCATGATTCTGGGCTTTGCGCATCCTGCGATCGTCGTTCAAGACCTGGAGCGAGCGGTTCAGTTTTACTGTGACACATTTGGTTTTCGAGTGTTCTCGGAGGCCAATGAAGGCTGGCGCGATGATCCTGCCGTTGACGCTGCCATCGGCTTGAGCAACAGCGACGTTACAGGGTGTATGTTGGCTGGTCACAACTGTTACCTGGAACTATTCCGCTTTGATGCGCCGTCCAATAAAGCCCCCTCGCCTCATACTGTCGATGCGGCAGGGCTCGGACTGCGCCATTTATGCTTCTATACCGATGATGTAGAGCAAGAGTATCAGCGGGTGCTCGACCTCGGTGGTTTACCGCTGGGTACGCCGCAGAAGGAGTTGGGGGTCATAGCGGTGTACTTGCGTGATCCGGAGGGAAATATTATCGAGCTGGCTGAGTTTCCGTGTGAGTCAGAGGATCTGCGAAACCTTCCGGGTGTAAGTACTTTACAAGGAGTCTCTTAAGTATGTTCGATTTGGCGGGTAAACGGGGGTTGATCACCGGTGGCGGATCAGGGATTGGTAAGGCCGTCGCTGAGATGTTTATTGAGGCGGGAGCAAAGGTTGCCATTGCCGATATCGTGTTCCCGGATTCGGTGGCAGCACACATCGGTGCGCAGCCGATCCAGTGTGACGTCAGTGACGAACAGAGTGTTGCGGTAGCCCTAAAAAACGCACGAGATGTTTTAGACGGCGATCTTGATTTCGTGATTTTAAATGCAGGAGTTGGGGACGTGGGCCCTGCCATTACTGAGCAATCTACGTCGCTTCTTGAGAAGGTTACCCGGATTAATTACTGGGGAACAGTGCACGGTTTGAAACATGCACCAGCTGTCATGACAGACGGGGGAGCGATCGTATCGACTTCATCCATGGCGGCCTTTATTAACATGCCTGGTTCCTCGGCGTATTCAGCCAGCAAAAAAGCCGTTGTTAGTCTCACTGAAATGTCTGCTCTAGAGCTGGGTAGTCGAGGTATTCGTGTTAACTGTGTGTGCCCTGGATATACCGAAACCAGTATGGGCAGTGGTGATGAGGGACGGCAAATTTGCGAAGCTTTTACCGCATTGGGTCGAGTCGCCACCGTGGATGATATGAAGGGTGTATTTTACTTTCTCGTAAGCGATGCCAGCCGGTATCTGACGGGTCAGGCTCTCAAAGTGGATGGTGGCTGGTCTTGTGGCCCTACACCTAACTTGCTTTCCATTATCACGGGTTCGACTCAGGCGCCCAGCTAATGATTGGTAACAATGCTTCTAGTCGACGAGCCGAAGAGAGCAAAATTGTTGCGACCTGGCTTGTGCGTTTGCGTGATCTGCTGGAAGAAATGGGCAGCACCCAGTTCAAACTAGCGTTGCGCGATGCGGGGGTCGATCCAATGTTGTTGCACCAAAGCAATGACCAACTCACGCAAAAGCAATTAGACGCGGTATTGTTTCGGTGCCGACAAGTTCACTCGGACGTCACTTTGCGGCTTTTCAGCAAGGCTGAAATATTGGATCTTGGTTTAGTGGGCTACGCAGCGGTAAACAGTGATAACGTGGGTTCCGCGTTCCGAGTGATGTATCAATACCACAGCCTTGCATCTGATCGATACACCGACGAACTCATCATTGAGGGTGACACTGTGAGGGTGGTGCCCGTGTACCATCCCATGTACGAGGACGACTACCAGAATATTTGCGAAGACAGTTTCAGTGGGAATTGGCGGGCGCTTCAGTTGCTTTTAGGTCCCAACGCCGACAAGCGTAAAATTTCAGTGAAGCTTGAATTTCGCGCCCCGGAACACGTTGACACCTATTTCGAAATCTTCGGCAAGAATTGTGTATTTGAGGCCGGTGAGACTGGCTTCTCTTTTCCCGCTGAATGGCTACGGCAGTCCATTCACCGAGGAAGCGGATCCTTAAGCGATGTCTATAAGGCAATGTGTGAGCGAGTCCTTGGCCCCAGTACTGCGGACAAAGATACGCCATCCCAGGTTAGGCGCTTGCTGTTGAGTCGTTCTGGGCGCCAAATGCCGAGCCTTGAGAGTGCGGCAGAGCTCCTGAGATTGACTCCCGCGCAATTGCGCAAGCGTTTATATCGCGCCGCCACTTCATATAAAAAGTTGGTGCTAGAGACTCGCATGGAGTTGGGAAAACATTATTTGCTGGATACCAACTTATCGATCCAGGAAATAGCTTATTTGCTGGATTACGGCAGTCCGCCGCCGTTCAGTCGGGCGTTCAAAAAGTATTTGGGACACTCCCCAGAAGATTACAGGAGCGTTGCAGGTGATGTGGGAGTAGGGCCTTAAATATCAACTAAAGGGCCTTAAATATCATTCAGGAAGAGGGCTGTCACACATAATCTTGCAGGCTAAGGAATCATTCTGACAAGGAGCTAATCATGAAAACTATAAAGCGCCCCCTATCTTTTGCGGTTACTCTAGCCGCCGTCGCCATGGCAGGCACAGTGAACGCCCAGCTAGAGGAAGTCATTGTCACAGCGCAAAAGCGCTCCGAAAGTATTCAAGACGTCCCTATCGCAATTAGCGCATTTTCCAGCGATGAGTTGCAGGCGATGGATGCCAAGGATTTTCGTCCCATAGTCCTGCAAACACCCGGTTTATCGGGGAGTGCGGATGCTGCAACGCAAACTGTACTGACCGTTCGCGGGATCGGTACAGGTGCTTTCAGCCCTGGTGCAAACAACAGCGTCGGTACTTACTTCAACGAAATCCCGGTCAGCCGTAACATTGGCGGCATGGGTTATCTTGATGTTGCCAACATCGAAGTTGTTAAAGGCCCACAGGGAACGCTCTTCGGGCGAAACACTTCGGCGGGCGCTATTAGTATCACTAATCAGTTTGCTGTTGTCGGTGAAGCCACGGGCAGTGTACGAGTGGCAGCAGGTGACGAAGGTCAGCTGCTGTACGAGGGTATTGCGAACTTTGATGTGTCTGACACTTTCGCTCTGCGTGTGGCTGCGCGTCATGAAGAGCGTGATGGTACTTTCGAAAATTCAGTAACCGGGGATGAGCTGAATGGCCGTGACCACGATCAATATCGGGTTGGCTTCACTTGGAACGCAAGCGATGCAGTGACCGTAAACGGTTACTGGGACCACTTCGAGATGGAGAATCGTTGGCAAATGATCGATAACTTCGGCCTGTGGGGCAATGACCTCTATGCCGATGAGGTGGCGGTTAACGGACAGCCTTCCCAGAAGATAGATGCCGACTTGGCGGTGCTGAAGGTGAGCTGGGATATCAATGACAATCTTTCTTTGACATCTAACACCGGCCTTTATGACAGCAGCATTGTGGCTTTGCCGACGGATGCGGACACCGGTGATGTTCCTATTGTCGATTTCATTGAACCGTGGGATCTAGAGCAGTTCTCACAAGAGTTTCGTCTGAACGGCGGTAATGATCGGCTGAAGTGGTTTGTTGGTGCCAGCTTCTATAACGAAACCGCCACTGCCGTCTCAAGTGTAACTATTTATGAAGACCCGGGCCTTGATGTTTTGTTTGGTGACGAAGGCTTGTGCTTGGTAGCTGAAGAGTTCGGCCTGGCGTGTGGAATACACAACGAATCTAGCTTTGCGGAGAATGAAACAACAAGCTACGCCATTTATGGCGACGCCACTTACGATATCTCAGATCGATTGAGCATTACCTTTGGTTTGCGCTATACCGACGAAGAGAAAGAAATGGTGCTAAACACACCACTCACTGATTCCACAACGACAGCACTTATTGGTGCAGTGACGGGTGGGGCAAATAACGCGATATTTTCGTTCACCCCAGGGAGTATTGTTGCTAAAGATTCGTGGACATCAGTCGATCCGCGTCTAGCAATAGATTATAAAGTCGGCGAGTCTAGCTTGATCTATGCCAGCTATGCGCAAGGCTTTAAGTCAGGTGGCTTCAATCGTCAACCTACGATTGCCGGTGGCGGCACTATTCTCGCCTTTGAGCCCGAGGAGAACGACGCTTACGAAATTGGCTTCAAGACAGATTTTGCCAATCAGCGTGTGCGCCTCAATGTTGCGGCATTTATGTATGACTACACGGACTTTCAACTAGAAACTAACGACAACGCCTCCATTTTGATCCAAAACGTGGCAGATCTGGAAACCTCAGGCTTAGAAGTGGATTTGACGTGGCTGGTATCAGACAGTTTCGATTTGCGTCTGTCCTATGCGATGCTAGATGCCGAGTTTCAGGAAGGCATAATTGTTGATGGTGATGGCAATCCTACCGACCTACAAGGCAATGACTCTATTAGAGCGCCGGAGAATACTTACTCTGTTGTCGCTAACTGGAACGTGACTGACTCACTTCGCGCACGCGTTGACTATGCGTATGTTGATGAGATGTTTTACACCGCTGACAACTCTCCTGATCTGCTCGCAGATGATTTCAACTTGCTTGGCGCCCGCATAGACTACACTTTTGGCGAGTCTGGCTTAGGCGTTTCGGTAATTGGTGAAAACTTGACTGACGAGGAATATGCACAGTCAATGATCAACTTCTTGCTACCCATGTCCATGCCGGGATATGGACGAGCTGTTCGTGCTGAAGTTCGCTACACGTTTTAATCTTAGGTAAACGCGCAGTTCATTAGAGAGCCCGCTTTTGCGGGCTTTTTTCATTTGATGTTGTTATTTTATTGGATGCGCCAGGGGATTCTGCGGGATGCTAGAACACAGCCAAACAACAAGAAACTCGATGTTGGCGATTGTCTTAGGCTCAGCCCTTTTTGGCTACTGGCTTATTTTGCCCGTGGTGTTGGGGGTCTACAGCGATATTTATGGCTTGCAAGAAGACGAGCTTGGGGCGCTGGCCAGTATCTACTCACTGGGGATTTTTATCACCACCCTTACTTCAACGGTGTGGCTAACTAGGTTCCGAAGAAAAAGCCAGATCGTGATGGGGGCCCTCTTGAGCGCGCTGGGCTTTTTCTTACTGCTGCAGCATGCTACCGGTGACGACCTAACATTGTTGTATCACTTCATATCGAGTCTCGGCCTGGGTGTTGCCTATGCAGCCATGATGGCGGTGCTGGCTGACTCGGCGAATCCTACCCGGTCTTTTGCGTTACTGTTTTTCTTGCAGGTTGTGATTGGAGTAATGGGCAGTCTGATGCTGACCCGCGCTGTCTCTGCAGAGCAAACGCTATCTGTTGTTTACGCTGGTATGACCGTTATAGGGGTGCTTTCTGCGCTACTGGCAACTAAATTCCAGGAGCCAGACAAAGCTAGGCGAGTCGTTGTGTCGCAGCCGCTGCGTTCAAAGTGGGCGCCATCGTTGCCCATCTTGCTGGGCCTGCTGTCGATTCTCTTGGTATTTACCGGTGATGCGGGCGTGTGGGTATTTCTTGAGCGCATTGGTTCTGCCGTTGCAGATAGGGAGCTTGGCGGGAACTTGGTGAGCATTAATTTGGCCGCGGGAGCCATTGGCTCTTTAACAGCAGCCTGGCTCGCCAACCGATTCGGGTTTTTGTTGCCCATGATCCTAGCAATTGGACTCTCAATACTCTCAGTGGCCATGCTCAATCTTTCGACGAGTGATTTGGTTTTATTGACCGCATCTTTTATCAACGGCTGGGCATGGAACTTTGGCGCAGCCTACCGCATGGCCCTTGTCTCTCACCTTGACGAGGAGCGTCGCTTTGTAGCGCTGATACCCGCCATGCAAACATTGGGCAATGCCATTGGTCCTAGTTTGGTTGGGGGCATCATAGTATGGGCATCTTACAGCGCAGCCTATTGGGTAGTGGCGATGCTTTGGCTTGCGGCATTAGGGAGTTATTACCCAGCCTGGAAGGCCTATCAATCTACTAATAATAATCTGGTGCATTGAGTTTATGGTTTCGGAATACGACAGTTTAAGACGCATTATTCCCGCTCTAGCTATTTCGGCTATTGGCGCGCTGTTTTACAACATTCTCCCTTTATATGTTGGCGCCGCGCAGGATGGATTAGGTTTATCCACGAGTGAGGTGGGGCTGTTGCCCGCAGCTTTTTTTGCCGGCTACAACTTGGCGACCTTGGGTGCATTTTTCTGGATTCGCCGTTGGAATTGGCGCGCTGCCACAGCGATCTGGTTGCCAGTCGCAGTTCTGGGGCTTTTGGGGAGCATTACTATGCCCGGTCGTTGGGGCTTGTTTCTTAGCACGGCCATTTCCGGGGGGGGCTTTGCGGTGTTGTACGGAATTGGCACCACAGTTTTGGCCGATACCAGTAATCCTGCGCGGTGGTATGGCGTCAAGATTGCAGTAGAGGCGATGCCCGGCGCGGTCTTACTGTTTATCCTGCCATCAACATTAGTAGCTCAGTACGGGTTTGCGGGCGTCGTTTATGCTTTAGCTGGCGTTTCTTTATTGCTTGCCTTTTTCTTGCCAACATTACCCGCATCAGGCGATATCGAGCATGTTAATGCAGACCACTCTGTACAGCCTCGAATGCCGAGGAAAGATATGAATCGCTTTGCTATCTGGCTAGCACTGTTTGGCACGCTGCTTTTTTTCTCGGCGGCATCAGGACTATGGGCGTTTATCGAGCGAATAGGTTCGGTTCAGGCTTTTGATGCGGTTGCAATAGGGATGCTGCTCTCTCTGACACTGGTATTCGCAACTTTGGGATCTCTAACTACCGCCTGGCTGGGGAAGCGCATGGGAAATATTAAGCCTTTCACTGTGAGCGCAATACTTATGGTGGTGGCGTCGGGTCTGCTATATGGCACCCCGAGCTTTAACCTCTATGCAGTGGGCGCTGGACTGCTAACGTTTGGTATTGGCATGGGGCTGCCCTTCGCGATTGCTGAAGTAGCAGATCTTGACGCTGATGGTCGTTACATTATTTTAAGCGTGCCGGCCATTGGCTCTGGGGCCATGATTGGACCAGCTGCCGCAGGCGCCCTCGCCGCTGACGGGACCTTTACTGCAGTATTGGCCGTGGGTGCCGTGACCATCCTATGCGCGATTCTTAGTATGGTAGGCGGCCGCAAGCTGGCACCTTAAAATGGTTCGCAGGGAGAGCGGGTGCTTTGTGGTAGTTACCAATCAAGATCGTCGGGTATCTCGAAGTTTTTGTGCCAGGCTTTTATTAAGAAAGGGTTACCCGTAGGGTAGCCCTTTTTTTTGTGGTCGATTTTGTAGCGAAATGCCTCCGCGACCGAGCGATGACTCGGTAATCGCTCGATTTATCCGGGTATGACGTATAGTTTGCAGGAATAAATATCGATAATTGGGTTGCACGGGCGCCCAGCACTTTATCGCCTAAATTTCCAGCTACGTGTTTTGAGATGTTCGAAGCCGATGAATGAGTCTACAGAGCAGTATTTACGTCTAGCGGTTGAGCGTAAATGTCGAGTGCTGTCTAGGATGTTTGAAACTTGCACGCGGGACGAACAGCGTTCTAACAACCCGCCCGAGATAGATTTGAAACTTTCGGCTATCGCAAAGGCATTGGCGCGGGGTCTACAGGTTTTAGAAGCCCATGCCGGTTCAGTAGAGCCATCCGATTTAGGCGTGCTGCAATCTTTCAATGAGACAGCTTTTTCAGATGAGGTGGCTATTGTTAATAGCGCGCCTCTCGATAGTGCCAAAGTTGCCAGAACACACTATTTACATGTAGTCAGGCGTCAGAACATTAGATTCCGAGCCGCGGCACTTGAGGCCGGCCACGGGCTGGTATCTACGGAGCTGCCCAGTTTCCCCCCTACTGATCAAACCACTAGTACTCAACGGCCCGCTAATCTGTCTCCGGACTATGCCAACTATCTGCTTTGTCTGGCAGATCTAAGTACAGACGCCGAGATGGAAAAGGCTCGGTTACGGCTTGGCGATCACGTAAAAAATGCCTTTAGCAATGTCCCGTATAAACACCTCTGTACGGCTTATCAGTGGCTGGGCTTTGCCGCAGTGGCACCTGCGCCATACTCGGATATCGCCAACGATATCGCTCTGCAGGTACTGTTTCAGCCCAGTGTCTTGCGTCGAGCGTTAGACGAGGCGCCGTGGCTGATGCTACAGCAGCTATTTATTTATCTTTACGTTAACCCTTCTGAGGCAGTGTTTTCTTATGCTGAGGTGCTGCTGCTTGAACTGCTGGTGACAGAGGCTAGGTTGAGCACCTTCAGTGCGCCGGAAACCACGTTACCCGGTTTGTTAATGAGTATCGACGTCTGCTGCCGGGCGTTACGGGCGGACGAGGCATTGCGTCAACGACTAACTGAGGGGTCTGCCGCCTCGCTGCCATTTTTGCGAGGTAGCGCTATAGCTAAACTGACTAGCGGGGAGTTTGACCCACCGATAACCCAAGATTACGCCTATCCAGAATTAACGTTTTCTTTAAGTCATTTGAAGCGAACCGGTATCTTCGTCTGCAAAGACGATCACTGGGGCTTTGAGCCCAGTACCGAGAGTGAAGTAAACCGAGCCTTAGGAAAAGGCGCTTCTCTAGTGATCACATCTGATCAAACAAGAGCGGCCAAGGGACAATACTTGGAGGTCAGAAATACCTTCACTGCATTGGTTAAGTTGGCACTGGCTCGAAGAGCGGCATTTCGTGGCCGAGTAATAGGAGTTACTGGCAGTGTAGGCAAAAGTACCGTCTGCTCCATGGTGACGGCCTTGCTTGAGGCCCATGGCTGCGTCTATAAAAATATTGCCAACTTTAATCATCAGCCTGGAGTCCCCAAAAGCACGGCCAACATTCCCAGAGGTGCGCGTTATGCTGTGATTGAGATGGGTATGGGCGCTAAGCGTACGATCCTTCCAAAGGCGGTGACGGTGCGTCCACACACGGCCGTAGTGACAGATATTCAAGCCGACCATATGGAGTTTCACGAATCAGTTGCCTCGGTGGTAACAACAAAAATGGAGATAATTTGGGGGCTGGAGTCGGGCGGGACGGTAGTGCTCAATCGAGATTCTGCACACTTCCCTACCATGCATGGCCTGGCGTTACAGCGACCAGACATCAATATTCTTACGTTTGGGGAACATCCCCAAGCTGATATTTGTGCTGAGGACATTGCGTTGGGGCCCAGTCACTCAATGCTGCGAGTTCGAGTTTTCCAGAAGTGCGTCCATTACACCGTGGCTTTGCCGGGTGTGCATATGGCATTGAATAGCTTAGTTGCCGTCGCTGTACTCGTATCGGAAGGCGTTGATCTAGCGCAGGCTCTTCCCGCCTTCGAAAAAATTGTGTCCGAAAATCGGCGCAACCAAAAACTCCAAGGGATTTTGGCCAATGGCACCCACATTCAAATACTGGATGACAGCTTTAATACAAACCCAGCATCGGTGAGGTCGAATTTACATGTTCTAGGGCTAATGCAACCCGAATCTGACGGCCGTCGTATTTTGGTGCTAAGTGATATGGGCGAAATGGGTGAAGAGGCGTTGCACTACCATACGGCTTTGGCCCAAGACATCAATGACTCACGCATTGCCATGTTCTTGTCAATTGGCGATCACTGTAAAGCTCTCGATCAACTGATTGATGATCGTATAACGCACCAACATTTTGAGTCAGTAACATCCTTGGAGAAATTTTTACAAGCGGCCTTGCGCAGTGGCGATATCATTTCGTTCAAGGGGTCGGCGCGCAAAGCGACGATGGTCGAACTCGTGAAAAGCTTTACTGACGGAAAATCGACCCAAAAAGAGCCAACGACCACACCGACATTGGTCGAGTTTTTCAATCGGAGATTCAAGGAGAATGCTTACAATCTCACTAAAATTTCGGAACAAGAAAAAGAGGCAATTGGTTATTTAGTGCAGCAAACACTCGCTTTGGGAACCCGCACTTCCAACGCTTTGTGGCTTATAGACTACGGCTGTGGCGATGGGCGCCTGCAGCCGTTCTACAACCTACTTGCTGAAACCTTTAGCGCAAAGGAGTTCCATATTCTCGGAGTAGACTTTGCCGTTGAGGCTTTAAGGGCCTATCGAACGAACTGCCTCCAAGAGGGCTTTGATGAGACAAATCTGGCATTACAAGTTGGAGGCGTATCCGGCCACAAACAATTAGCGCCACTAAAGCGCGACAACATCACCGTGCACTTTTTAGAGGGTGGTATTGAAGCCCTGCAGAAGATGGTTTGTCCTCCTGACCAGCGATTTGAGATTGTGGTTGCTGCCGGCGTGCTGTGTCGGGTTTTAGGAGACCACTGCCGTCGCGAGATGATTGAGGCTTTTAGCCGCGTTGCGGACTCGGCTTTTGTCTCTATGCCAACTCAAGATGAATTTAAAAGTATACAAAGTCAATTTAATGAATTGCGAAGAGAGCGTTCGCAATTGCTTGCTCAAATTAATGATCGACACAATAATCTCGACCACGAGTCTGCGCAGCTGAGGCTAGTAGCGATTAAAGATATTTTGAAGGACGCACACGGAGAGGGCGGAATTTATTATTCTGCAAAACGCGTGCGAGGCGTTGGGGAGAAAATCCCAGATCTCAAAGACCATAAAATACCCTATTTTCTGGCCACGCCAGCTCAGGCACAGGAAGTAATGGACTATGGCGCCTACAGCAGCACTTCGGTTACCCACGGTGCATTTGGTGGGCACAGCCGATGGATGATTTGTCTTGGAAGTCAGTGTTTTTCTGTAGACTCAATAAAAAACAACAGCGCATAGCGGAAGGAGTCGCATCATGGGAAGTGTCGGAGACGGACTGGAAGCGGGTAATGCACGATGGTCTTTTGGCGGGCAAACGGCTCAGCAATTCGATAGCCATGTTGCCAAGTCGGTGCCCCTGTATGCCGAAGGTCATCAAATTGTTTGTGATCTGAGTGATTTTTTCTTATCCGCAGGCTCAACATGCTACGAGCTTGGGTGCTCTACCGGAGAACTAACGTCGAAACTGGCGCTACACAATAAGGCCAAGGAATCAGCGAGATTTGTGGGTATCGATCTTGAGCCAGCCATGCTTGAACTCGCGCGGCAAAAAACTGCCGGGCTGGATCTTGGGCACACGGAATTTGTCCTAGATGATGTGCTTCAAGCGGATATTAATAACGCTGACCTAGTGGTTGCGTACTATACCGTTCAATTTATTAGACCCAGTGAGCGCCAGCGCCTAATAGACAAGATTTATAGCGCCCTGAATTGGGGAGGCGCTTTTTTACTGTTTGAAAAGGTCAGGGCCAACGACGCGAGGTTTCAGGATATTACGACGAGTTTGTACAACGAATACAAAATTTCACAGGGTTATAGCCCCGAGGAAATATTCAGCAAGTCCAGAAGCCTCAAGGGCGTGCTTGAACCGTTCTCGACTCAAGGTAATTTAGATCTGTTGGCGCGGGCCGGTTTTGTGGACGTGTTGTCGATCTTTAAATATTTATCTTTTGAGGGCTTCTTGGCCATTAAGTGACGTGCTCTTAGGTCACTTGTGCTACAAAGTTTTGGCGGCGACTGAGACGTTAAGGGCGTATTTAACGAAGCGCCGAGGTTTTTGTGTATCGAAATTTATGGCTTCCATGAATATCGGCTACGCTGTTCATAAAAATATAAAGCGAAGTTCGCGATCTTTCAGAAGTATCGATCGGCCATAGTTTTGCAGACAAAAAAGGGGAAAATATAGTGCTTGTTCAAAAACTTTCAATGTTTGCCTTCTTCTTGACGGTAGCGGTGGTTTCTCGCAGTGAGGTGTCAGATCTAGATGTACTAGGCGATGTCGCAGAATTGCGTCCAGGTCTGTTAGAGGGCTTTCTTCACGGGCAACAGGTTCTCAACAGCGCAGCATTTATTCCTGCGCCACCGAACGCAGGCACCGCCCTTGAAATGGCCGATGTTGCCGCAAACAAGGCAGTACTAGCCCTACGAGGTACCCCGCGTTGGAATTTAGCTGCGCGTGATGCCGAGTTAAAATTCCCAGAAGCGGCTGCCACCTTTCAATGCGCTGTGGGGCGAGTGATTAGTGAATCTGAAACGCCGGTGCTCAATCGGCTGCTTCAGCGTTCGTTAGCAGATTTCGGGTTGGCGAGTTATCCCGCAAAACAGAAGTACCAGCGCGCACGCCCTTTTCTCGTTAACGAGCAGCCCATATGTACGCCCAGTGAGCAAGAGATGCTGGTCGACGATGGCTCTTACCCCAGTGGCCACAGTGCCGTTGGTTGGGGTTGGGCGCTGGTGTTATCGCAAATTTTCCCAGAGCAGGCGGAGTCTATTCTAGCTCGTGGTAAAGAATATGCGTATAGCCGTATGGTGTGTAACGTGCACTGGCAAAGTGACACTTTGGCTGGAATGACGGTCGGCGCGGCCGCTTTTGCGCGACTGCAAAATGACCCTTTATACCTCGCCACTGTGGCGGCTGCGAAAGCTGAAGCAAACAAGGTTTCACCCACTGAGCTTCCAGCGGAGGAGTGTGACGTTGAAGCCAATGCTATCGCCTTTAAAGCCCCTTAAGGGGCATGGGCGCCCTGAGAATGGTGTATCCAAATATAGGGTTGCAGGGTGTTGGCGCTAGCTCAGCAGGTGCGTGGAAGAACAACCGTTTAAAGTCGGGGTCCATCGGGATGGACCCCCAAGTGTCTAGGCGAGTGGCATGGCTGACTCAGCGGTTAGTTAAGCTCCCAAACACGCGCCCGAAAGCTTTTAGCACGCAGGTCGACGGTAGAGATGTGTAAGATTCGGCTACTGTTGTCATCATCAAAGCCATACACCTTGAGATTGGTGCCATCTCGCGACCATAAGCCTAGGGTGGCACTCTTTTCTAGAGCCCCAGCGTCGTTAATCGCCTGAACGGTGCCGGTAAAGTAGCCCTTCGTATTTTCGTCGTTGGTGGCGACCATGTTGTGGGTCGCATGAACGAGCCCGTATTTTCCAGCAATACCTTCATAGGTGATTACCATACCGTCTGCTGTCATGCTGATATCGCTAACAGCGAGTTCTACATCGATAAAATCATCAAAGCCCTGATCTTGGGCCGCCACAAATAGTGGGGCCAGGCAAAGCGTTAGAGCCAGTATTAATTTGTTTATCATGATCAGTTCCTTGTGTGATTTTTGTTTTTTGAAGGGTGCCGCCGGCAGCCGGCAGCCGGCATGCCAGCTTAGCTTGAAAAGGGATCTGGGGGTGAAAATTGAGAGGTGTCAGGCAGGGTGGCTTTTGAATCCGTGGGCAACAATGCACAGTGGGCGGTTGCTGCCAAAGTTAAGGCCACGGGTGGCAGATATCACGCCTCGATACTTCTAGCGATAACGCTCAAACCACGCCAAAATAGAATTAACTTTGGTGATCAGATGGGAAGGGCGTTTATAAATACTGTGGCTGGCACCGGGGATTCTCACCATAAGCGTATCGATTCCTCGATGTTTGAGTGCTTGATAGTACTGTTCAGATTCACTGATCGGGGTGCGGTAGTCGAGCTCACCGGTCAGTAGTAAAGTGGGAGTGGAAACATTGCCCACCAGAGATAATGGCGATCGGTCCCAGTAGCTTTGAATATCCTCCCAGGGGTGGGCCTCAAACCACGTGGTAGCAAAGTAATAATTCATGTCAGCAGTAAGCACAAAGCTCGCCCAGTTGATGACCGGTTTGGCAACAACCGCCGCTTTAAATCGATCGGTTTTGCCAACAATCCAGGCGGTTAAAACGCCCCCCCCAGAACCACCGGTAACAAACAATTCCTCTTTGTTTATGTAGCCCTGCTCAAGTAGTGCATCGACTCCCGCCATCAAATCGTCATAGTCATAGCCGGGATATGCCAAATCAATACTATTGGCAAAGGCTTCGCCGTAACTGGTACTGCCTCTAGGATTGGCGTAAAGCACAACGTATCCTGCAGCAGCATATAGCTGAGCTTCGGTGCTAAAGTTTGGCCCGTAAGCTGTGTGAGGGCCGCCGTGAATCTCTAGGATCAGTGGGTATGTCTGTGTTGGATCAAACTGCGGGGGTTTCATAACCCAACCCTCAATCATCTTGCCATCATAAGAGGACGGCCAAGTTACTTGCTCGGTAGAGGCAAGCGTTTTGTGGCCTAGTAGATCGCTATTGAGAGTGGTAAGGGCAAGGGGCGATTTGTTGGACTGTAGCAGCGCTAGGTCTGCCGGTTTTTTGTCACTTCCGACAGTTGCAACGATAGTGTTATCACCACTCACCGAGAAAGTTCCGCTGGTATAGGGGCGCCCGATACTGGTCCCACTTAATGCCGTCTTCGTCTGACGCATTTCACCCTGTAGCGATACGTTCCCAAGGCGGGTCATGCCCTGGTCCGTGTATTGAATCCAGAGCGTCTTGCCGTTTGTGGCCCACTGAACGTCATCGACAGACCGATCAAAATCTTTTGTTAGCGAGCGACTTTCACCGGATTGCAAATCCATAACCATGAGTTGATTGGGGTTGTACCCCCGGCGCTGATCAGCTGCTGCGAGATAGGCGAGTAATCTGCCATCGGGTGAGACGGCTGGAGAAAATTCGGCTCCCGGTTGTTGGGTTATGGGCTCTAATTTTGTGTTTAGCAGGGAGACTTTAAAGAGATCACTCTGTCGGGGATGATACTCGTGATCATCGCGATAATTGCCACTGAATAAAATGGCTCGACTATCGTGGGTCCAAGTGATGCCTGAGTTTATGGGGTAGTCTGCCGTGGTGAGTTGTCGTGGCGTACCGCCCTCGGCGGGTATGACAAAGAGGTGCTTGCGGCCCGCAGGGAGGTAGCCAGCACCGTCTTGTCGGTAGGTCATTCGGTCTATGACAACCGCAGGATCGGCCCAGTTGGCGCCCTTGGGCTTGTCGGGCATCGATGCTAATTGTGTGGCCGGGTGAGTCACTGTGCGAATGAAGCCGATCCATTTGCCATTGGGTGCCCAGCTAATTGCTGATGGTGCCTCAGCGAGTGTGGTGAGTGTGGCGGTAGCTCCCGTTTCTTGCCAGCGAACGAGGAGCTGTGTTTTACCATTAACCTTGGACAGATAGGCGAGGCGATCCCCCGAGGGCGACCAGCGCGGCGAACTGTGTTGCGCTTCGCTACTGACAAGGGGCTGATGATCACTTCCGTCGGTGTTCACTTGCCAAATAGCGCGGTGGGCTTTATCGGTCATTATGTCCATGGACACGCGGACGTAGGCCACCTCTTTACCGTTTGGAGAGACCTGAGGGTCATCGGCATACTCAAGTGCAAAAACGTCTGCTGCTTCAAAGACCGCTAAGTTCGATGCCTGAGCAGATGTGATCGATATTGCCCAGCATAAGCTGATAAGTAATAAAGGGGCGAGGAAATGCCTTTTTAATGATGACATGCTGGAAGTCGATCTCGACAGTTCTTCAGCGCTCGAAAACAAAAAAAACATAAAGGCCACTCTTTAGGTAATAAAGCAAAACCGAGTATCACTGACGCAAATCTTTCATGAAAGCCCTATTTTTTGGACACTTTCTCCTGCACGGGCTTTCCCCCCATAATGCCTCAGACACTTGATGAGGAGTTGGCTTATGCAGCCAAAAGCAACACTGAAATTTATGGCCACTTTGACCGCGCAGCTGGGAGACCAGATCGTCGTCGGCGATGGGCCTAAAGGCTCCCGGGTTGTTATTGATGTGCCCTCCGTATCCTTGGTTGGGGACAAGATCAATGCTTCTTTAGCAACCCATGACGCCGCAGATTGGCTGACGCTCAGTGAGGATGGTCAGCTGGGTGCGCTGGATGTGCGTATGACGTTGAAAACTGATGATGATGCGTTTATCTACGTCGAGTATCAGGGGCGTGCCAATATGCAGTCGGGCGTCATTGCCACGGCACCCACTTTTCAGACCAGCCATGAAAAGTATCTCTGGTTGAATCGCATTCAGGCGGTCGCTGCCGGTCAGCTCGATAGCGATGGAAAATTGGTTTATAGCCTCTACGAGGTCGTGGTTGAGAGCTAGCCTTGGCGACATCCCATGACGCTATAAAATGCAGATGCCGGCGTGAGCTTTGCGCACCCCTGCACAGGCATCTAGATTTATTGGGGGTTCAAGCGATGTTGTCTCAGCAAGGGCATTCGAATGGAAGCCGTGGTTGCTGGGTTGTCGACCCCGCGGCTAATATTGTTGCGGCCGCGAAAGCGGCGACCCTCTTCAGATTAACGCCATAAAATAGAGGCAGGGAGCAGTTTGCCAATGGACAGCGAGCACTTAACACCTTCAGAGTTGCGAGGGCTTTATGGGCAGCCCCGCTCATTAGTTACCGAGGCATGGGCCACCGGGCTTGAGGAAACTACTCGTGCTTTTATTTCGACGAGCCCCTTTCTCTTAATATCTTCGACCAACGTGGATGGGTTTATTGATATCAGCCCACGTGGCGGTATTCCTGGCTTTATCAATATTATCGATGACCACAACATTCAATTCTTAGACCAGCTTGGCAATCGCAAACTCCATACGTTTTGTAATCTTAGTAACAATAACAAGGTGGGCCTATGTTTCATGATTCCGGGGGTTAAAGAAGTCCTGCGGGCCCATGGTGTTGCTAGGCTGTCTGATGATCTCGCGACAATTAAAAGCCTAGGTGGTGTGCCCGAGAAAAATAGGGTGGTGGTTATTGTCACGCTGCAGAAAATTTTCCCGCATTGTTCTAATGCGCTAAACCTAGCCGGGCTTTGGTCACCAGAAACGTGGTTAAAGGCTAAAGAGCAGGGTATCCCATCACTGTTAGAAATGGCTGAGAGTCTGGCATCATCCCGAAGAGGTGCTGGTAAAAGTGTCGATTAACACAGTATGAAACCTCAGGCAAAAATCTAGTTCTCTGAACCATTAAAGGATCAGGCACACAGGGGTGGTGGCAGAAGAAACCACGTTGCTGCTAAAGGCGTAAATAGACTTTTAGTCTCAGAGAGCGTGCTCTTCCGTGTCGGTTCAAATCTTAGTATCGGTTCTACTTTTTTTCAGCATGACACTTGCCGTCTATTATCACGTAGGGATTTCCAATATTTTAGAGAGCTATCGCCTGTGGTTTCAAAAAGGCTATTGGGTCGACTACAACATTGTGGAAGCGGTGGCTTGGATCGCCAAGGCGGCGGTTATTCTGCCAGGTTTGATTTGGCAGCGAGAAATCTGGCAATTACATTTGATTACTCTCGCTACGTCAGCGCTGCTTATTTGGGTGTCCGAGCGAAAACTTCTGCCCACCATGGTTGCTTTCAACACGCTATGGATTGGGTTGTCTAGCGTGGTCATTGTTCGGAACATTTTGTGATGTGATTGCCGTCTAGGCAGCCCCACACTGGTGGGGCAACCGGGGTGTGGTGACAGGCGGCTTGAGAGCTTGTTTCAAAAATTTTCTTTGTAGGGGCGCACATCTAATTCCTGTGTCCATGCTGAACGGCCTTGGGCATGTACAGACAGGTAGGCATCGGCAATTTCTTCTAATTTCAAGGCGCCGTCCTCGCCCAAGCCATCAATATATTCAGGAAATCGAGTGCGGACTTTCTCGCCCTCAACAACCCCGTCAATCAAAATGTGTGCGATGTGAATGCCTTTTGGCCCAAATTCTCTAGCAATAGACTGAGTGAGCATTCTCAGTGCACCTTTGCCCGCGGCAAAAGCAGAAAAACCAGCTTTACCCCGAAGGCTTGCGCTTGCGCCGGTAAATAATAGCGTTTGCTTTTGGCCCTCGTTTTGCTGACTCAGCATGAGTTTGATGACCTGCTGCGACACAATAAACCCGCCTAGGCAAATGACGCGCCACAAGTCCTCAAACACGGCGGGCGACACATCGAGAAAGGGTTCGGGTCGGTTGTTGCCAGCATTGTAAATGGCAAGTTCCAGCGGATAACCGCTGGAGGCTACTTTATCCATGGCGGCAATGATCTCGCTTTCTAATGTCACGTCGGCCAACAAAGGTTCGGCTGAGCCGCCCTCGGCCACAATACTTGCCACAATGGCAGCCAGTTTTTCAGGGCTGCGGCCATTGACGAAGACATGAAACCCTTCTCGAGCCGCCCTGCAGCAGAGCTCGCCTCCAACACCCTCGCGAGGCCCTACTCCAAATATAATAGCGGCTGTCTTAGGCATAGCTCAGTTCACTTTGATCGGTGGCATTGCGTTTTCTGCGGTAGTGTATTGCATCACACGCAGCTCCTCATGGCCTGCGAGAACATCTGCGATACCGCCACACCACTCACCGACTTCACTCATATTGGGGGTTTTTCGGGTCCAGTTTTCTGCACTCATGCGTTGCTGAAGGGCTACGGCGATCCAGCAGTGCACGTAAGTCGTTGGATGAACAACATCCCAAAAAACAGCGCGCTGGACATTATTACAAACAAAAGACGCATCGGTTTCACCCAGATACCCGCCTGAGTAGCAGCGCGCTAGTATGACCTTTGAGGCTTTCTCGTCCTGGGACCCCAGTGGCCTTGCGAGCTCAGTCACATCGAAGTCAGAATATTGTTTGATGTCGAAATGAGGGTAGCTGTCGTAATTCAGGATGTCGTCGAATAGCGTGTGTGCATCAAATAATAGGAAGCTGATATCGTTATATTCGTCCTCCAGCCGAGCCACCATCTCCGCCAGTAGCTGGTTGTGAAGATGGGTGAGGTCAGAGAGCTTAGTTGCCAGCATGAGTCGTCGTTCTGTTTCGCTAAGACTCGATTCCGCCGCATAGGTAGTGTTTTCCAAAACAATGGGTGAAAGGCCCAAGTCGGGAAGGTTGCCGACTAATATATGGCGAGCATCTAAGGCAATCAGGCTTCTAATTTGTTTTTCCAAGCCATTGACAACCGTTGCAACAACTTTGGGGTAACCTTCAGGAGCATCAAGTCTATCGAGTAATGTTTCTATGGCTCCGCTGAAGGGTTCTTTTGCAATGTAATCGTTGGCCCCGCCCCAGATCATGACGGCAGTCTTCTCCGGTTGGGATAGGCCGTCCTCGGTCATGAAAGATTCTTTGAACACTTCAATTTGCTGCGCTGTTGTGCCACTCACAAAAAACTGGCCGCCATCCATAATGCGCTGCTTCAGCGTGATTTTGGGAATTGTCTCCTTGCCTGTTACCGATGCTCCTCCTACTGAATGATTGCCAATGGCTAGGTAGCTCAGTGACCCGATATAGTCAGGCCAAGCAGGGCCGTTGGAAAATCGACCAATCCAGTAGGGTGCTGTTGGAAAAACGCGAAGCCGGGCTTTCATGTTGCCTGTGTCGGAGAGGCTGTCTCCAAAAATAATGAGGCGCGAAATACTGGCGCCTTGGTCTTCAGGATACTGGATTGCAACGTTGATTTTTTCTTTGGGGCGAAATGCCATAATACGGGCAATTTCGTTGGCTTTTTCACGCGATGCCTGTGTTAACGCACGGATACAGCCCATGCGCAGTTCATGTGCTGTTGGTTGTGTTGGCCCCAGATGTAAGAACCCATCTTCAAGATCACCCCGGAGCTCAAAAGGCTGGTTGTTGGTATCGAGCCCTAGGAGCCACAAAGGTTTCTTTACCCCTTTATTGAGCTTCTCGGGAGTTGGGAGGTGGGAGCTTGCGGTCTCACAATGAACTTGCCAAGCCTCTATGCTCGGCGCTTTTTCGGGCGCAGGTTCATTAAATAATTGGGTGCAGCCAGAAAGGGTAAAGGCGAGGGGCAGCGTAAATGCCGACTTTCTGAGTAGGCCTAAAACGCGCGCCACATAGCATTGGCTTGCGGTGTTTGTCATTGCGGGAAAGATTTTTGAATAATCCATGACGTTTACATCTCTGTGTTTTCCAATCTTGTCAGTCTCGAGGTTGCACTACAACCGTGTATTCAGTTAACCACGACCCCACGGCTAAAAAGGAGCAGCCGCCGTCGAGGGCCGTCAGTTTATACGCTAGTAGTGCCAGCCTGATGAGTTTGCGGGGCTTGACCTGATTTTACCAGCGGCACTCTCCTAGAAGCGAGCGTCGCGCTTAGAGGTTAAGTTGAGACCTTTGATGGCTTGGCCTGTATGGACCTTGGTCTCTGAGATCTGAGCTAATGGCTACCGGCATGATTACTGCTGAACAGCTTCGACGACATTACTCGGTCTCGCTGTCGTAATTAGGCTACAAAGCAACAAATTTTCAGCCGATTGGGTTTATAGTAGCGAAAACTACATAAGAGAATTTTCATGCGCTTTCTGATCTCACTTTTTATCACAGTGTCGTTGTCTCTCTCCGCCATCTCAGCTTCAGGCCAAAACGATACGGATACGACAAAAATTTTGGGGCTTTATCAGAGCTGGCGAGATGCAGTAGAGAATGCAAACATCGATGGCTACATCGCAGTTCTTCATGCAGATATCAGCTTACGTCCCCCGGGCGCACAAGGCCTTGATGGTCGCGACAACTACGCGACATTTCTGAATCCCGTGTTTGATTCGGCGAGCTATGAGATTCAGATTGATAATGCGCCCGCAGTTACTTTTTTGGGAGGCGCAGCGATCGTCGAGTATGACTACACGATTTTCCGCCGCGCCGATGTAGATTCCACAGCTGATCTGCCCCCGGGTGCCATCTCTATTGCTAAAACCAGTGCTCATTACATCGACGTGGTAACTCGAGATAGCACTGGCGCTTGGAAGGTCAGGCTGCATAGCTGGCAGGATTGGCCGTCAACAGACTGAGGTGGGTTGCCGGTAGTCAGCCTAGACTTGGATAAGTTGCAATGAGCTTCTAACACGTTTGCTCCGGGCCATTATTGACGCGTAATTGTTAACACTTAATCAGATGATGGCAGGTCATACTTAACTACGGATGGGCATGCAGTATGGCGGTGGAATTGCTAGTTGTTGGTGGACTTTCTGACCCATGGGTTGGCCCAGTCGTCGCTGCCGGGCAGGAAGCGATGACTGTGGCGGTCGTTGAACCCGATCAGGCTGTCGATACCTCTGCAGTGCGTATTTTGGTCGGTGCTCCTCCAGATTTGGCACCCAAAATTCGTGAGTGTCCGCGGCTCCAATGGGTACAGAGCACTTGGGCTGGGGTAGATGCCCTGACGGGATTGGTGCCCAAAGGAGTTCAGGTGACCCCCCTCAAAGGCGTTTTTGGTCAGGCTATGAGTGAGTTCGTTCTGGGCTGGCTGCTGGCTTTAGAGCGCAACATTATTACCCGGGCTAATTGCAAACACTGGATTCCAGAGGTTGAGGCCGGCATATCGGGCAAGCGCCTGGGTATCATGGGAACCGGTACGATAGGGTGTGCGGTTGCGCAGCACGCCACCCACTTTGGATTAGCGGTGACGGGCCTTAATTCCAAGGGGCAGAGTGTTCCAGGTTTTGTGACCTGTTATTCGAATAGTCATCGCCTCGATTTTGCCCAGGGGCTCGACTATCTCGTCAGTCTGTTGCCCAGCACCCCCGCGACTGATGGCATTGTCGATGCAGCATTATTGGCGCGCATGAATCCTGGCGGTATCTTTATCAATGCGGGACGCGGCAATGCCGTTGTGAATGCCGATCTCATTAATGCCCTGCAGCAGGGGCCACTGCGCTATGCCATCCTTGATGTTTTCGAGGAAGAGCCCCTGGCACAATCGCATGCGCTGTGGAATGTGCCCGGTTTGTTTATCACTTCCCACACGGCGGCGCCCACCCCTTCAGAGGCCATTCCCGAAGTTTTCGCGCGCAATCTTTCGCTATTTCTAGCCGGCGAGCCCATGCCAGACGCCCTGTGTTCAGAGCGCGGGTACTAGCCCGCGTGACTGTTCGGTGACGGCAAGACGTCTGAAAGCGGGGTTCAGTCATGTTCTTGCATGGGTAAATTTTGGGCTATTGGTGGCAGCGGCTCTAAAATTTTTGCCCCTTTTATATTCCCTTAGCCATGGCTTTGATCTGCATTATTTGCCCTCCGATGATGCTCGCCACCTAGAGCGCGCTTGGGCGCTCGATCTCGTTTCTGATACTGGGTTTTTGTTGCTCGTCTGGTTTCTGATAGGCCATTTCAATCGGTTTTTGGTGGGAGATTGGCGCTTGATACCATGGCGCCCATTTTCAGGCAGCCCTTCAGAGCCGGGTAGTACCGAATAATCAAGGCGGGCAATCGCGCCTAAAGTTTGTCGTAATTTTTTAAAATGCGGTGACTGTCAGCGCGACGAAGGGGTTGCGGGCTCCTGTGAAAACAAGTATCCCTATAGCCCCTTAATTTGAATGTAAAATTTATGCAAAACGTTAGCGATCAGGTTGTGGTCGATACCGGGAAAAGTCGCCCTAAATTTCCTGAGGTTTACCCCTCCCTAGGCGGATTTCAGTTAGATAACCCCTCATCATGGACTAGAGGGCAACCTTTTGGCCTATTCCGTGATATGCGGGAGCAAGCGCCCGTTATGTGGTCACCGTCTATGCGTAAGGGCATGTCGGGCTTTTGGTCGATCACACGCTATAACGATATCAAGGCGGTGGAATTGGCGCCGGATATCTTTTCATCGCAGCGGGGCTCTATGCATCTCGCAATGCCCGACCGCAGTGAATGGAAACCACGACAGCTAATCGACGCCTCGCTAAACAGTTTGATCAACCTCGATTCGGCGGTGCACATTAATCTACGAACCCAGCACGCGCCTTTTTTCTTTCCCAAGTATGTGGAAACGCTCAAAGAACGTGTGTCACAAAAGGTCGACGCACTCTTAGATGACATGGAACGGCGTGGCCCCGTTGTTGATTTTGCAAAAGTTTTCTCCCATGAGCTACCCATGTATACCCTTTGCGAAATGCTCGGCATTGACGAGTCTGATCGTCCTAGAGTTATCAAATGGATGCATTATTTGGAGTCTGCCGCCCAATACCTGACCAATCCGCTGCAGGCCTTTCTATCGGAGCCGACCTTACCTTTTCGCTTCAACGCGGTGCTTCGTGAAATGTTCGAGTACGGGAAGACGGTCATGGAAGATCGCAGGCGACACCCGAGAGAAGATTTATTGACCCTGATTGCTCATGCTGAAATTGATGGAGAACCGTTGTCCCAGGAGTACCTAGATGGCTCTTGGCTTCTGATTATTTTTGCAGGGAACGATACGACCCGTAATTCATTATCGGGCACTATGCGGCTTATGACGGAGTTTCCCGAGCAGCGTCAGATGGTTATTGATGAGCCCGAGTTGATTCCCAAAATGACCCACGAGGCGCTTCGTCTGGTCTCCCCGGTAATCACCATGCGCCGAACGGCAACACAAGACGCCGAAATTGGTGAGCAGCGCATTGCCGAGAATGAGAAAGTTATCATGTGGTACGGCGCTGCTAATCGTGATCCGAACGTTTTCCCTGAGCCCGAAAAATTTGATATGCACCGCCCCAATGTAGAGAAGCATTTAGCGTTTGGTCACGGTGTTCATCGGTGCCTTGGTAATCGCATTGCCCAGATGCAACTTAATATTGCTTATGAGCGCATCTTTGACCGATTTCCTGATATTCAATGGACGGGTAAGCAAAAGATTGCGCCGGTAGTGTTGGTCCATGCTATTTCTAGCCTTCAGGTTAATTTAAAAGGCGGTCGTAAGCGTAAAGGCTAATGTCAGTCCACTTTATGGTGGGTGAATTGTGAAAGGATTGTCAGACAGCGAATAGATAACTAAGCACTCGTGATAAAGCGCGGTGTTATGACGCGCTAACAAGGGGATGGGTTATGACTTTAGACATTTCAGTTGATCTCAACGGTAAGGTTGCGCTCGTGACCGGGGCGAGTTCGGGTATTGGTGCTGCAGTCGTTACGGCGTTTGCAAATAATGGCGCATCGGTATTTGTGAACTATCCAAATGATTCCCAAGCAGCAGCTGCGGAAGCTGTGGCAGAGGCAATTAAGGCAAGTGGTGGGTCGGCGCAGACAATAGCCGCAGACGTCGCCGATGAGTCGCAAGTGTCAGACATGTTTCAGGAAATTACCCAGACCGCTGGACGACTCGATATTTTGGTGAATAACGCGGGTATCGCCCATTCCAGTCCTGTAGAAACCCTGGCCTTAAGCGATTTTCAGCGGGTAATGAACGTACACGTGGTGGGTACGTTTCTCTGCAGTAAAGCCGCAATACAAATGATGTACGCCCAAGAGCGAGGCTGCATCATTAACACCGCATCTCAGCTGGCCTATATTGGCGCTCCGGCGTTTTCACATTATACGGCGGCTAAGGGAGCGATCCTGTCCTTTACCCGCAGTTTAGCTTTGGAGGTGGGTAGCCGAAACGTGCCGGTCAACGCAGTGGCCCCCGGGGCGACGATGACGCCCATTCTTGAGGATGTGCCCAATGAAGTTTTGGATGTCATAAAGGCCAACATCCCCGCGGGAAAAATTGCTGATGTTGCGGATATCGTGGGTGCCTACCTTTTCTTGGCCAGTGATGCTGCACGCCACTTCCGCGGTCAATGCATTAGCCCCAATGGCGGGGACGCTCTGCTCTAGCCAGGCTTATTTGTTTGCGCTGTGCTACGCAGACTGTCCCACTGCCTGCACCCGGTCGTAGAAGAACGTGGTTAATTGTTGGCGACTGGTTAAATGCTGGTAGTCGTCTGGCACTAGCGGCGTGCCAATATTGAGGCTAACTGTGCTGTTAAAACGCCGCAGAGCCTCTCGCATCAGCATGGCCATGCGCAGTGGTTCTGCAATGTGGGATGCGACATGAAACGAGCGGCTGTTGCGACCATGGAAGAAGACCGGGACTACCGTTGGCGTGTGCTGACGAATCAATTTCGCGGCAAAGGTTGTCCAGGCACTTTCTTTAACCGCACCAAACCCCAATCGGTTAGCTGTCGAGACGGTGCCCGAGGGAAATAGGATCAGCGGTACCCCCGTTTTCAGGGACTCGCCGGCGAGTTGTTTTGTTCTCACGTTTCGTCGCTCAGCAGCCCGGGTGCCGCTGAAATCAATGGGTAAAAAGTGTTGGGCCAGATCCCGATCCTGACAAAGTAATGAGTTAATGACCACGCGGAAGTCGCTCGCCACTTTGAGTGCAATGTTGCACATGACCAAGCCGTCAAGCACGCCAAAGGGGTGGTTGGCCAAGAAGAGTAGGGGGCGGCCTTTATCGATCTGCTCAAGTGGGGAAAAATCGGCGTTCAGTTGGACGCCACTGCGAATCAACGCTAATTGAAAAAAATCTTGAGAGCTAAGCCCACCGGCCTTAAGTGCAAAATAATGTTTTTCTAAGCGCCTTCTTCCCAGAGCACGCTCGACCGATCGCGTGACCTGCCGGGCGACCCACGGTTGATCGCTGGACGCGTAGGTTAATCCGGGCTTTTCTCGCAGGTAAGGTTCAAATTGCGGATCAATCATAGTCGCTTCTAGGTGTTCGTTATGGTTGTTTCACTAGGCGTGCCCCTATTATCGCGCCAATTGTTTTTTAAGCGCAAATGCTTGGGGCACATGGGTCGCAAATCGCGTAACCCGGTTACTCATACGGGCCTGTGGGTTCGACGAATCTAGCCCGGCCATTGTACAAGCGTTGATGGCAATTGCGCGCGGTAAGCCGCCGCTACGGCTTAGCTATTTTAGACACCCAATAGGCATTATTGCGCCGATTTGTGTGCTAGCGCCGACAGCCGACGTGCAGTGATAAAGCCCACTACGCTCGTGGCGCCAAAAATCGCGTAATACACTTGATACCCTGTTTGCCCCGGCCAATGCTCCAAACACCACGATTGGACGACAGGCACATAGATATCCGGGGTGTAGGCGAGGAGGCTAATCAGGCCCACAGCGAGGCCACGGGTACTGCTAGACACATCACAACTGTCCAAGGTGGCCCAGAAGATGCCGCGAACACCGTAGGAAAGTACGCCGATTAGCATCACCATGGGAAACAATACCGCGACGGCTGTGGTGGGCGGGAGCAAGGGCAATGAAACAAAAGCTGCACCGCTAAAAAGCATGAGTATGGCGAGAAATCTGACAACGTGAAAATAGTCGCCAATGAAGCCGGCTAGCACACCGCCAATAGGGCGCATCCAGAGCCGCGCCAGAGTAATAGACCCCACGGTCACAGCACTGAGTTCAAATACTGACTCCAGTAGCCCTGCGAGGGAGTAGGTAACCCAGAACATTTGATAGCCAATGAGAATAGTGATGCCAGCTAACCAAATGCGGGGATTCTTTAGAAGAATCGCAAAATCCCCAAGCATGCTTGAATCCGAGGGTTTTTTCGGCAGCTCAGACATTTCCTCAGACGGACTGTGCAGTGCCCAAACGACAACTGGCGCCAGTAAAATAGCGGCCCCACCGTAGAATTGCACCACTGCAATCAACGCCACATCTTTTGCCGTGCTCAAAGATTCGAGCAAATAAGCGAAAATAGCGAGGCCTATTGTTGCCAACAAGGCTTCGACAATGCCTCTACCGCTTTCAAGAATGCCAAAAAAGCGCCCCTGTTGATCGTGGGGTGCCAGCAACGAGGTGCTTTTGATCAATGCGCCCCACAGGGTTAATCCACTGGTAATACCCCAGCCAATAAAGATCAGTTTGATTTCAGCAAAACTGGGCACGGTACTGAGCCATAGCGCGAACACCCCGGTACCTGCCATAGAAATTCCTAGCAGCCATTTAGGGCTGAAGCGATCTGACAGCCAGCCGCTGGGGAGGTAGGTCAAAAAGAACATCAGGCCTAGAAGGGAATGGCACTCACCAAGTTGCTCCAAGGTAATGCCGTAGGTCTCTAGCATCGAGCCTTCGAAGTTTTGTCGCATGTACACCACAGGATAAATAGAACCCGAGGCAATGATCAGAATAAACAGCTGAAAGTAACGCTGACGCATTGAGGGGACTGTCGTTTCGATGTTCGACTCCTTCGTTACCAATAATTGAAAAGTGCAGAGCCAATAAATGTACCCAGAGCGTAGCCTAGGACACCTACCAGCACGCCGGGGGTCACTTGATCGCGCCAGCCCTTCGCTGCAGCCATAGCCGGGGCTGTTGTAGCACCTAAAATGGCCGCATTAGAGGCTGTCAGAAGTTCAGGTAATGTCAATCGCGTGACGGCTCCAATAAACAGCAGGATAGCCAGATGCACGGATAGCAGTATTAGAACCACAACGATGAGTGTGGGTGCGACGCTCACCATCGCCGTAAGATTAGCGCCAGCAGCGATGGCAGCAAAAAAAGCAAAAGACAGGGCAACACCGAGTTCAAAGGCACCCGCCAACCAGCTTCGTATTGCAGGGATCGCTGTTGCCACTGCCAGAGTCAGCGCAGTAAGAACGACGTAGCGATAACTCATGGCGTCGAAATAGGTGACTAGCGCATCACTAATAGCCACGAGACCCGCTGCGCAGGCGATAGCGAGGCACAGTGACTGGGCGGTGACTTTTGCCGTGGCTTCCTCAGATGGGGCGGTCTGAGCAGCTGATTTTGGATGGGTTGGGAAAAATCGTGTGAGCCAAGTGACCCCCGGTAGCAGGGCAATGAGGCTGAGATAAACCGCACTAAACAGGTTGTCTGCAGCGGTTGCCGCTGAAAAAAACGATCGGTCCTGATTTAACCCCGTCATTTCTCCCAGCGCAGCATAGTTAACTGAGCCACCAATATAGGTTGAAGCAAATAACCCCACAATGGCCGCTTCGCGATTAGACGGTTGAAGTGGTGCCCCTGTGCCTAAACTACTGAGATCTAACAATGTTGCCGCCACAATAATGCCGGCAACTGTACCGATAGTGGCCACTAGAAAGGCAAGAGTTGTCCTGGAGGCCTCTCGCCAAAGACGACGCAGGTCGGCTTGAAAGAGGAACAGAGGAATGAGTAGGGGCACTAAAAAAGTGAATATGAAGTCATAGGCCGGTGCGCTGTGGGGAATGATTCCCAGATTTGCAGCCGCAATGGCCGCCAGAATCACCATAACGGTGCCCGTTAGCTGACCGCCTAAACGGGTCTTTTCCAACAGAAATGAGGCCCCAGCGAGCACCATAATCACGGCAAAGATGCCGAGGTGATTTTCTGCATTAATTGCTAACATTCAAGCGTCCAGTCTTCGAAGGCGTTAAGCTAGCACGTCAGCGGCATGACGTCGCCCAAGATGAAAACAATGATTTTCCATGATGCCCCCACATATTCGGGTAAAGGGTTCTCCCCGTTATGACAGACACTGCTCCCTCTGCGCCCCCTTGTGAGGCGCTTGCGCATTTAAAAACTGCTTTGCGAAAGAATCGACGGCATGCGCATCATCGCTATTTTCAATTGGCAAGTGTGACCGCCGAGGGCTATCCCAGAAACCGGACGGTGGTGTTCCGGGGGTTCGCGACAGACGACCAAACGCTATTGGTCATTACCGATAGCCGCAGCGATAAAATAGCGGAGTTTGCCCAAAACGGAGCGGCGGAAATTGCTTGGTATTTTACTGAGACACGGGAGCAATTTAGGATTCGTGCAGTGACGAGCTGTATATCTGACTCTACCGGTTCAACAGAGGATGCCGCACTACGTGAGCAGGTATGGCGGCAGTTGTCTGATGCGGCGAGAGCGCAGTTCTTTTGGCGTAGTCCTGGGCTTGCGTTGGGTGCAGGCACGACGCTTGTGACCACTGAAGCTGTGCCAGAGACCTTTGCCCTATTAAAGTTAAGCCCTGTCGCGATTGATCATTTAGTGTTGAGCAAAGTGCAAACGCGCAGACACAGTCAGTTAATCGATAATCACTGGCATGAACAATGGATCAACCCTTGATTATCGACCTTAGGTGGCAGCATTGACGGTTCAAGAAACGCTGCAACAGGCAGCGCAGAAGCTGCAGGAGGGTAAACCTGAGCAGGCTTTAGCCGTCCTTGACCCCTGCCGAGACGCGGGTAGCCAAGTTGCAGATTTCTGGCAGCTGCTGGCTTTGGCGCATAAAGGCTTAGGCGCTAGTGCCGAGGCAGAAGCGGCTTTTCTTGCCAGCATAGCGATTGACCCCCAACCCCACGTGATAACCAATTTAGCCAATCTTTATCGCAGCCTTAATCAGGCTGAGGCTGCAATGGAGCATTACGATCAGGCGCTGGCATTAGCTCCTGATCACCTACCTGCACAGATTAACCGAGCACAGGCTATGCTCGATCTGAATCGCTATACGGAGGCCCGTCTAGCGTTTCAGGCCATCCTGCAGGCGCATCCAGAGCATCGCAATGCCACACTGGGTCTTGCGCAATCTTTGCAGCAACTGGGGGAGCAAGAGCAGGCCTTAGGGTTATTTCAATCGGTGCTCGATGCGGCTCCCAATAACACAGTGGCCCTTAATGGTATGGGCATATCGCTGAAAACACTGGGTTATATAGACGACGCAGTCACTTACTTACAGACCGGCGCCCAACACGCACCAGAGTCTCCTGAGGTTTATACAAATCTGGCCAGTGCTTTGGCACAAGCCGATAGGGAAGATGAAGCCGTCGCCGCTTATGGTCGCGCCCTTGAGCTCAGTCCTTTCAATATAGATTTGCACAACTGGTTCAACGGTTATCTTGGGGTCATTGCCCACCCGCAATACCTAGAGTCCTATCGCAGTGCGCTTGAGCAGCAGCCTGATAACGAGCGCCTTGCAACAGCACTTGCCCGGAAGTTACTGCTCAACGGTCATGGTATCGAGGCCCAGTCGGTGCTTGAAGCAGCCCGGTCAGCAGGAGGCGATCGGGTATCACTCGAAACCGAATTGAGTCACGTCTATCGTGAGCAAGGTTTGTTTTCAGAGGCGTTGATGACTGCGCGATCTGCGAAGACACTGGCACCTGAAGTCCCCGATGTGCAGCGAGAGTTGGCAACGGCACTCATGGCCGCGGGCGAAAGCTATGGCGAGGCATTGCAGCTCTTGGAAAGCTTATTGCAGTCCTACCCTGAAGATCAGGGGTTATGGGCCTTATATGCGACGGCATTGCGCTACACCGACAACTCTGAGCGCTACGATCGATTAGTCGATTACGATCGGTTGGTGCAGGTTCGAACCGTGACCGCCCCCGATAACTTTGAGAATCTAGGCGCCTTTTTAGCGCATCTTCAAGGTGCGCTCGATGTTTTGCACACCACCCAACGCCACCCTGTAGAGCAGTCGGCTGTGAACGGTACTCAAACCCTTGATGACCTGTTTAGCCGGCGTCATGACAGCATTGACCTTCTCAAGCAAGTCTTAGAAATACAGCTAAACTCTGTGCTGGAAGCGTTTCCAAAAAATGATGAGCACCCACTGCTACGTCGAAATACCGGCGCCTTACGTTTTTCTGATTCCTGGTCTATTAGGCTTCGAAATAAGGGGTTTCACAAAAACCATTTTCACTCCCAGGGCTGGTTGTCGAGTGCGTTTTATCTGCGGGTTCCCGACTCCATTAATTACAGCGCAGCTGAAGGCTGGATAAAATTTGGCGAGCCGGGCTTCAATGCTCGCGAGTCGTTATCGGCGGAGTATTGGATTCGACCACGAGAGGGCGCGCTAGTCGTATTTCCATCGTATCTTTGGCATGGCACCGAGCCACTTAATCAGACTCGCGAGCGTATGAGCGTTGGTTACGATATTTTGCCGAGTTAATAAAACGATGCTTACTGACGACAATACTGGTGACTACGGCAGCACTCGGGACCTCATGGTTTGTCTGGGGAAAATGTAGCAAGTTGTTGCCAAAACTATATTGGAGAACTTAAGTAAACTTGGTCCACGGGCTCATAGCTCTAATTTGCTAGTGGTTAATTGCCCGAGTTTACAACGGCCACTGCGTTGCCCGCTGAATCAGTAGTCGCTGAAGTGGAGTCCAGCGCAACACCACCAAGGTCGATTGACAACGAAAAGGTGACGGTTTGTCCTGACACTGCGGCACTGGAACTGTCGGTCACTTTGAAGGTTACCAGCGATTGTTCAGATAAGCCGGTACCACCACCATACCCCTTTAGGGCCACTGTTCCTGGGGCGGCACTGAAAAAATCATTTTACTGGGGGATCAATAGTGGAGCCGCTGGAGAACATATATACCGAGATGCTGTCCTCATAAGTATTGCCATCGCTATCGGTGAGTGAGGCGATCACCGTACCTGCACCTGTCGTGCCGTCCTCCAGTAGCGTAAAGGCAGCTATTCCCGATCCGTTGGTCAGATCTCATCCATTATTAGGTTCAATAACGCCCACCGTCGATGCCAAAGCGATCACCAGATTACCAACCGAGCCTGAACTTCCGGTGATCTTTGCCGTGATACCGACGCCAGATTCATCAAACTGCGTGCCCGATGCCTATTGAATATCGACAGTGTACTTGGGTTAGTGCTTGGCTTTTCCCTTACAATTTTTATGATTTTATAAGTGGTTTAGCCTGCTTGCATAAACGGCTGCTGTTATTCTAAGACCATGCCGAATGAACCTGCCATTGATCAATCGCCGACACTTAGCGCCACTGTGGTGCTTCACCACAGCCCGCTTAAGCAATTACAAGCTCTGATAATGAGTTTGGACAAGGCCGCTAGGCTCTTGGGCGCTCACCTGCCCTTATATTTAGTAGATCAGAGTCAGTCGGCAGCGTATTCCCAGGCCGTTCAAGCGATGCTTCGTGAAGTGCCCTCTGATAGCTTGCTTCAGCTTCATTATATTGCCCGGGTAACCAACGATGGCTATGGCGCAGGCCACAATACGGTGCTTGATTCGGTGTTGGGACACTATCACCTCATCTTGAATCCTGATGTCGAATTGCCTGAGAGTGCCTTGGTTCAGGTCATGGACAATCTTAGAGACCATCCTGAGGTCGCAATTATGGCACCACGAGCAGCCAGCGAAATGGGTGATGAGGAGCATTTGGCCAAGCGCTACCCGAGTGTTTTGGTGCTTTTCCTTAGGGCTTTGGGCTTTGCCCCATTAAAACGCTGTTTTTCTCGGCAATTGGCGCTCTACGAGCTGCGAGATTTGCCCGACGAGGGCGGTTTGCAGGACGTGCCGCTGTTGTCGGGTTGTTGCATGATCGTGCGATCAGATGCCCTGCGAGCTGTGGGTGGTTTCAATGAGCATTTTTTTATGTACTTTGAAGACTACGATCTGTGTATGCGTTTAGCGAGCAAGGGGCGAGTGGTTCGAGATACCCGTGTACGCATTGTGCATCATGGTGGCGGGGCGGCCCGGAAAGGGCTGCGTCATATTATCTGGTTCCTCTCGGGAGGTTTCCGTTTCTTCCAAATATGGGGTTGGCGTTGGGTGTAATCGGTGGGACGTGCCACAATACGCACATGGATGAAATCGAACACCAAGAGTTATGGGCGGCTGAACAGCGCCGGCGGGGCATGTTGGCCTTGCTCGATGTGCAGCCACTGGTGGCACGGACCAGTCCACCCGGTGCTCGCGCTGCCCAGCCGCTGACTGCACCCCCTGTAGATGTAACCTTCCCAGAAGCCGATCGCATCACAGCTGCACTCAACGTGGCCGAGGGGCAATCTAAACAACCTGCTGGCGCTGAGTTCTCTGTATCAGCCCGGTCAGCCCAGGGTGAATCTGCCAAGGCAGCAGATTCTTTGGCACCGAGAAAAACCCAACGCGAGATAACGTCTGGGGAAGTTTCCACCGAGGCTGCTGAGCGTGAAAGCTTGGCTACGGGTAGCGAAGCCGTAGCGTTTCAGTTGCTCATTGTTGAAGCGGGCGCCTGGTTATGGCTGGAGCAACTTGACGATAACTTGATTCGGCGAGAGCAATTGCAGCTGGTCGAGGGTATGGCGAGGGCCATTACTCAGGGCACTGTTAACCTGCGTCACCATCAGTTTGATTGGCCTTTGTCGAATCACGCACACTTACCTAGGGATGCCGAGTCTGCAAAACAAAGTGTTGCGGGTCAGTTGCGCCGTTTAGCCCGGGAAAGGCAAGCCTTGGGTATGATTCTTATGGGGTCATCCTGTGAGGCGTGGGTAAGTGTACCGCCCGCACTCACTCGGCTTAATATTCCCTCCACATTATCGATGTTGGAGAAGCCCACGCTCAAACGAGCGGCATGGCAGGTACTCAAACCCTACAGTCCTCAGCCTTAGAAGCCTCAGTGGTAAAACGGAGCAGGTGTTTTCGTGGGTGCACAGCCAATACATGAAATCGCTAGGAAAAAGCTAAAACCGCTTTATGAGGGTTCGGGCGGCCCATCACTGAACTTTTTGATGGATCTGATTGCCAAGCCCACGACTACAGCTTGGTATTGGGAGGATCATGCCGAGGCGGTTGCCAGTGCTTGGTTTACGCATGTGGGTGACGAAGCTGAACTCATTGACATCCGCGTTGCCGAAAATAAGCGTCGCATGGGGCTTGCGGCGGCGTTACTGCGGTTTGCACTGGAAGCACTGATGGGCAATGGATTGGCGGTCTGTAGGCTTGAGGTACGCCAGAGCAATCAGGCTGCCAGAAAGCTGTACGAGAGTTTGGGCTTTGAAGTTACCGGTCTTCGCCCCAACTATTACCGTGTTCAAGAGGGCCGGGAGGATGCCATTCTTATGGCTGTAGATATTAAGGCGATACCCAAGCTATGAATATTCTAGAGACCGATCACTGGTGTGCTTTGCTTCCCCCCGAATGGTCGGCTGATTATGACGACGATGTGGTCAGAATTAGCGATGCCGATGAAGTGGGGGAAATTGAGGTGACGACCCTGTGCAAAGACAGCGGGATGGTCACGTCATCGGAGATCACGGCGATGGCGAAGGAAGAGTCTCCTGAGGTCGGCAGCTGGCAAAGTAGTGAGATTGGTCAGTTCACCGGCGTCACAGGAAGCTTTCTCGATGAAGACACCCATATTCAAGAGTGGTACGTGTCAGCTAATGCGGTGCTGCTTTACATCACCTACGTTTGTGATGCTGAGAATGCGGGCATGGATGACGCCGCCGTGATTGAAATTTTGGGGACTTTGGTCGTCGCAGACTAGAACCCTAGGTTTAGGATATTTTCCCCGTTACCCGAACACGTTTGGTGCCAGCAATGACCGGCGCCCGGCGGGCCTCGGCTTTACGAGCAGCGGCATTGTCCCAGGCATTTTTGCCCGCAATGAGAAAGCCCGTCACGATAAAGGCGCCGGGGGGCAATATGGCAAGGAGTAGTGCGGGGTAATCTGCCGATAATACAATGTGCCATTGTCGGGCGGTTTCACCAAAAAGAAGCTGCATATTGGCAAAGAGACCACCCGTACCCAGCAGTTCACGAATGGCCCCCAAGACGACCAAGACCGCGCCAAAACCAACGCCCATGATGAACCCATCGTAAATCGAAGGTAGTACCGGATTTTTCGCCGCAAAGGCGTCTGCGCGTCCAAGAATAATGCAGTTGGTAGTAATCAAAGGCAGAAAAATGCCCAGAATTTGATAGAGCTCGTAGGTATATGCCTGCATAAGCAGTTCAATGGCGGTTACTGCTGCAGCAATGATCATGACAAACACGGGGAGCCGAATCGTATCGGAAACGATATTGCGGACTAACGATACACACAGATTGGAGCTGACCAGAACAAACAAGGTGGCTGCGGCTAGCCCCAGAGCATTGACCACAGAAGCAGAGACCGCTAGCAAGGGACACAGACCAAGCAGTTGTACCAGCGCCGGATTGTTTTTCCAAAGCCCATTGTGGGTCAGCGTGGCATAGGTGGGTGTCGTCATGGGCCAGTCTCCACGGCAGGGTTTTCAGCCACATCTAGTTCAAACAGCTGGGCTCGATGCAGCGCTTGATATTCGAGTGTGCGACGAACGGCAGCCACAACGGCTCGAGGTGTGACCGTAGCGCCGGTAAATTGGTCAAAAGCGCCACCGTCTTTCTTGACGCCCCAGTCGGGCTGCGAGGGCGAAATGAGTGAGCGCCCATTAAAGCTCAGCATCCAAGGTGACTTTCTGGTATCGATGCCATCGCCCAGTCCTGGTGTTTCTTTATGTGACACAACTCTGGTCCCAGCAACCGTTCCATCGGCGGCGATACCCACGATTAGTTCAATATCTCCGCTGTACCCGTCTCTTGCCGTAGCCGGCAAAATAATGCCGACAACCTCATCGTTAAGGCGCACGGTATAGCCACTGCGGTCACCCCGTAGTTCCAGTAGTGGGGTGTTGGCCTTGAGGGTAAAACGATCGTCAATGAGGCTGTTGTTATGGGTGTTGGCGGGAAAAATTTCCAGCAGTTGTCGCGCCTCGGCGGCGCGCACCGAGCGTTCAATATCAGCTTTTGTTGTATTCCACGTCCAGGCGATCAGCGCTGCTGCTAATGCCGCGAAAATGCCAAGGAAAAGCGCTGAACGTGAAATAGCGCGGGTGGCTTTCACTGGTCTTCCTCCTTGGTCGGTTTATGACCGTAAGTAACGGGCCTCGTGTATTGATCGATAAAAGGCGCTGCAAAATTAAGAATTAAGACAGCAAAAGCCAGGGCATCAGGATAATTTCCGGCGACTCGAATGAGGTACAACAGTATTCCCACTAAAGCGCCAAATACGAAGCGGCCACGGTTCGACGTTGCACCACTGACCGGATCTGTAACAATAAAAAATGCCCCAAACATGGTGGCACCACTGAGCCAATGGAATAACGGCGATCCGCCGCTTTCCGAGCTGCCGCTGTCGAAACCGATAGCCGCACAAAGCCCCAATGTGAGAAGCATGGCGATGGGTGCATGCCAGGTAAAGATACCTCGGTAAATCAACCATGCACCACCCGCTAGAAACGCGATATTTACCCACTCCCAACCTACGCCCGCCCACTGGCCAAACTGGGGTGTGTTGCTAAAAAGATCGTCGAGCAGTAGCCCTTTATTTTGGCGCAGGATATCGAGTGGCGTCGCCATGGTGACACCGTCATAGCTGGCGGGAACGAACAAGGCGGTCAGTGACTCGGTAACGCCGGGTATCTCGCCCAGTCCCCGGGGAGCCTGCCAAGTAGACATTTGCAAGGGGAATGAAATCAGCAGTACGACATACCCGACCATGGCAGGGTTGAAGGGGTTGTAGCCCAAACCGCCAAAGACGTGTTTTCCCAAAATCACGGCCGATAAAATGCCCGTCGCGATTAGCCACCAAGGCGCATAGGGGGGTAGTGCGATGCAGAGCAGTGTTGATGTCACTAGCACACTGTAGTCTTGCAGATAGGGCTTCGGGTTACGGTCTCTCAGGCGCAAAGCCATAGCTTCGAAAGCGAGTGCCAATAGTCCACCGAATACAATATTGAGTATTGTGCCTGGCCCAAAAAACCAGGTTAAAACTGCGATACCCGGCAGCGTGGCCAGCAATACGGCCTGCATCACCTGAGTGGTGCTGAGTGGGCTGTGGCCATGGGGTGAGGTAATACGGAGGAAGCTCACGATTCAGCTCCCTTATCACTCGCATTGTCTTTTTTAGCTTTGGCTCGGGCGATAGCGGCTGCCACAGGGTCGTCGGCACCACCTTCAGCGGCCTTTTGTTCAGCGGCAGCGCGGCGCGCTGCGCGTTGGGCTTCCCGTGCAAGGGTTTCTTGCTCTAGACGCTCTTGGCGGGCTTCAAAACGGTCTCGAGAGCGGTCTGAGCGTATTTTTTCACTCTTCGACTCTCTCATCATGCCCTTGGCCGCACGATAATACTGCACCAGAGGGATATGACTGGGGCAAACCCATGAACACGCACCGCACTCAATACAGTCTGCCAAATGGTGGCGCTCTAGCTGCTCCTGGTCTTTGGCCCGGGCATACCAATAGAGCTGTTGGGGTAGTAAAGAGGCCGGGCAGGCCTCTGCGCAGAGTCCACAACGTATGCAAGCTTGTGCTGCCGGCGGCGTTGGTAGTTCCTGTTCTGTGGGTACAAGAATGCAGTTTGTGGTTTTAACAATGGGCACTGCTGCAGATTCCAGAGCAAATCCCATCATTGGTCCGCCGTGAATGAGTCTGCGATTGTCACTAGGGTCAAAGCCCGCAATTGCCAGTAAATACTCAATAGGCGTGCCCAGTCGGGTGCGGTAATTACCGGGCCGCGTCAGTGCGCGACCGGTTAGAGTGACAATACGATCTGTCAGCGGTTTGCCCAAACAGATCGCGTCCCGGGCTGCGACTGCCGTCCCTGGGTTTTGGCAAACAATACCCAGATCCGCGGGAAGTCCGCCTGCGGGCACTTGCTGACCGGTCAAAATTTCAATGAGTTGCTTTTCGCCCCCGGATGGATATTTGGTGGGGAAGGTCATGACCTCACAGCTACCGTCAGTAGCTTTCACGGCTGCTTGCATGGCCTCAAGTGCTGCTGGCTTGTTGTCCTCTACAGCGAGAAGAATTTGCTCAACACCCAAGATATAAGCGAGTATTTGTGCGCCTTCGACAATGCCCACAGCATCAACCTGCATTAACGTGTCGTCGGCGGTAATGTAGGGTTCACACTCGGTGCCGTTAATGATTAGCGTATGCAAAGGCAGGCGGTCCCGGGCCATTAATTTAACGGCGGTTGGAAATCCAGCTCCGCCCATACCGGCAATGCCGGCCGCGCGGATACGCGCGATCAAAGATTCGGGTGTTTCTGCTCGCCAATCTTCGCAGCCTGCAGACGCCACCCAGCGATCTTCGCCATCGCAGGCCAGTTCCAGACATAGGTTGTTCAATGCTGAGGGATGGGGGACGGGGCGCGGCTCTATAGCGACCACGGTGCCCGATGTGGGAGCGTGCAGGGGCACACTAACCATGCCATCTGCATCGGCGAGAAGTTGCCCGCCCAGAACTTGATCGCCCGGCTCGACAAGCAGACTCGATGGTTTACCAATATGCTGTGATAGCGGCAATACGAGTGACGGAGGCAGCCCCGCGTCTAACACGGTTCCCGGATTTGAGAGGTGCTTTTCCTCCTCCGGGTGAATGCCGCCGTGGATATTAAAAACGCTATTCATGCGGCGGCACGATCCGTAGCGATAAGGTCTTTTCGATTTTCGCTGGGTACAGGCAATTCCCAGCGCCAGTGTTCTATGCCGCCCTTTCGAGGCAGCATGTCGATGCAGTCTACCGGGCAGGGTTCTACGCAGAGATCGCAGCCGGTGCATTCATCAGCTATGACCGTATGCATAAGCTTAGCGGCGCCTAAAATGGCGTCGACTGGACAGGCCTGAATGCACTTGGTGCAACCAATGCACTCGTCTTCACGAATATAGGCAACGTTGGGCTCTTTCTCCTCGCCGTGTTCTGCATCGAGGGTTTGTGGCTCAACGTCCAGTAAGTCAGCTAATGCATCAATAGTTTCCTGTCCCCCGGGTGGGCACTTGTTAATTGCGCCGCCCTCAGCGATCGCGGTGGCATAGGGTTTGCAGCCTGGATGCCCGCACTGCCCGCACTGGGTTTGAGGCAGCAGTTGGTTAATTTGATCCACGAGCGGGTTGCCCTCAGTTCTAAAGCGCACTGAGGCGTAGCCCAATACGGCACCGAATGCCAGCCCCAAGCCCAAAAGGGCGATTAAGGCTGCGAGCAGTGGGTGGCTTTGAAGTAAGGTCAGCATCGCTACACTAAACCCGCGAAACCCATAAAGGCGAGTGAGGCGAGCCCCGCTGTGATCATGCCAATAGCGGCGCCCTGAAAGGGCTCGGGAACATCAGCGACGGTAAGTCGCTCACGCATGGCCGCGAACAGCACGAGTACTAAAGAAAAGCCAACGGCGGCGCCAAATCCATAAAACAAAGATTGGGTGAAATTGTGTGCCTGATTGATATTAAGCAACGCAACCCCTAAAACCGCGCAGTTGGTGGTAATTAGCGGTAAATAAACACCTAAAACCCGGTGTAGCAGAGGGCTAGATTTGCGCACGACCATTTCAGTAAATTGAACAACGACGGCGATAACCAAGATAAAGCTAATGGTGCGCAAATAGGTGAGATCCAGTGGCACCAGTAGCCAGGTGTAGGTGAGGTAACTGCAAACCGAGGCGAGTGTCAGCACAAAGGTTGTCGCAGCCGACATGCCCATCGCTGTTTCCAGCTTGTTGGAGACGCCCATAAAAGGGCAAAGACCCAAAAACTGGACAAGAACAAAATTATTAACGAGCACTGTTCCTGCTAAGAGCAGTGCATAGTCGGCCAGCATGTGCAGCTCCGGTAGCTATGGCAATTACTGTAGTACCATTCTAGACAAAACCGAGCACCACGGTAATGGTTTTAGCGTTATATGCTTAAGACTTTCCCTCTTCAACCATCGCATTAATACTTTCGGGGTCTACCCGCTGCAACAGTGGCTTAAAGTCGCTTAACTCATGGCCTAACAAAGGCTGCGCTAATAGGTGCCAGTCGAGGTCGATTCTGAGGAATGTCTCAGATCGTTCTGCCATGGCGGGCAATACCGGCTTTAGGTAAGTGATCAGTACGCGAAACAGATTAATACCTACGGAGCACACGGCTTGTACCTCAGACTCCATACCCGGCTCCTTGGCAAGTACCCAGGGCTTTTTGTCATCGATATACTGATTGGCTAGATCAGCCAAGGCGATAATTTCACGCATGGCGCGACTAAATTCACGATTTTCGTAAAGGGTCGCTATGTCGTCTCCAGCATCAATAAACCGCTGCACTAAGTCAGGTTCTGCGCAATGCTCACTCAAGGTGTTGGCGAATTTTTTACGCAAGAAGCCGGCGCATCGACTCGCGATATTGACCACTTTGCCCACGAGGTCAGAGTTCACTCGCTTCACAAAGTCGTCGAGATTGAGGTCGAAGTCATCAACGCCGGCCCCTAATTTGGCTGCAAAATAGTAACGAAGGTATTCGGGGTCTAGGTGCTTCAAATAGGCGCTGGCATTTATAAACGTGCCGCGACTCTTCGACATTTTGGTGCCATCAACCGTCAGGAACCCGTGGGCAAATATGGCGGTTGGCAAGCGCAGCCCCGCCGCGTGGAGCATGGCGGGCCAAAAAAGACCGTGAAAGTTAATAATGTCCTTGCCGATAAAATGATACAGCTCAGTATTACGTCCCGGTTGCCACCATTGATCGAAGTCTTCATTTTTTCTTTCGCAGTAGTTCAGGCAACTGGCAATGTAGCCAATGGGCGCGTCAAGCCAGACGTAGAAATACTTATTCGGGTGGCCAGGAATTTCAAAGCCGAAGTAGGGCGCATCCCGGCTGATATCCCAATCTTGCAGGCCGGCGTCTATCCACTCATTCAATTTGTTTGCGATGGCGGGTTGCAAACTGCCACTGCGAGTCCATTCCTCAAGCAGGCCCTGAAAATGGGACAGTTGAAAAAACAGATGGTCCGAGCTTTTCTCGATGGGTACCGCCCCTGATAGCGCCGAAACGGGATCGATCAAGTCGGCAGGGCTGTAGGTAGCTCCACAAGCCTCGCAATTGTCACCGTACTGATCGGGAGCTTTACAACGGGGGCATGTTCCTTTGATAAAACGATCGGCTAAAAATAGGCCCTTCTCAGGGTCGAAGGCCTGGGTAATTTCGCGAATACCGATATGCCCCTGATCGTTAAGCTGGCCAAAGATTTTATTTGACCACTGCTGGTTTTCGGGGGAATGGGTTGAGGTGTAGTTGTCAAAGCCGATAAGGAATGCGGTGGAATCTTCCAGGTGGTTTAGTCTAATGGCCTCAATGTGGGTCTCCGGCGATGTCTCGGCCTTTTCTGCGGCGAGCATGATGGCAGTCCCATGGGCATCATCGGCACACACATACAAACAATGATGTCCCCTGGAGCGCTGAAATCTTACCCAAATGTCAGTCTGTACCTGCTCTAAAATATGGCCAAGGTGCAGTGGGGCGTTGGCGTAGGGTAGTGCAGAGGTAACGAGTATATTCCGCGTTGCAGAAGTCATACGGGACAAGAGCCTGACAAAGAAGTACGCGAAGTCTACCGGAACGCCGGCCTTGTTTCATACCGAGTTAAGCCAGTTGGGTATACTGCTGCTTTTTTCATGCCAGTCGACAAGGTGGACACCAACACAATGCAAACACAAGTTAAACATATTGTTGCCATTGCCTCGGGGAAAGGGGGGGTGGGAAAGTCCACCGTCACCATGAATCTGGCCTTTGCATTGCAGCGGCAGGGTTTGTCTGTGGGCCTGCTAGATGCAGATATCTACGGGCCCAGCCAACGGCGCATGCTGGGCGTGGACGCCGAAATCATGCCTGAGCAAGAGGGTGAAAAGTGGCTGCACCCGGTGCCTGTGGGGGGTATCAAAGCCATGTCCATGGCATTTTTAACGGATGAAACAACGGCCATGGTTTGGCGAGGGCCCATGGCGAGTGGTGCGCTTGTTCAGATGCTCGAGCAAACCCTTTGGGGAGAGCTAGATATTTTGCTGGTGGATATGCCTCCGGGTACTGGCGATATTCAACTGACACTTGCCCAGAAAGCCACCTTGGCGGGGGCTGTCATCGTGACCACGCCACAAGATATTGCGCTGATTGATGCCAAGAAAGGCATTGAAATGTTTCGCAAGGTCGACATTCCGGTGCTTGGGATTATTGAAAATATGGCCACCCATGTTTGTACTCAGTGCGGGCATGAGGAGCCCATTTTTGGCAGTGGTGGCGGCGAGCAAATGGCCGACCAGTACGGCGTTGGTGTACTGGCCAGCCTTCCCTTATCCAAGATTGTTAGAGAAACTGCCGATGCGGGTGTGCCAATGCTAGACGAGGCACCCGAGGACCCGGCCTCTCGGGGCTTCCAACAGGCGGCGTCCGCGTTGTGGCTGAGTTTGTGTGCTGCAAAACCTAATGCTGGGCCCATTATCACCATGGGCGACGATTGAACCTAGAGCTGGAGTACTGACCTTGACGATAAAATCTGACCGCTGGATACGTGAAATGGCTGAAACGAAAGGCATGATTGAGCCTTTTGAAGCCGGTCAAGTTCGACAAAAAGGCGATGAGAGGCTCATTTCCTATGGAACCTCGAGTTATGGCTATGACGTACGTTGCAGCCGAGAGTTTAAAGTTTTCACCAATATCAACTCAGCGACCGTAGACCCTAAAAACTTCGATGAGGGCAGTTTTGTCCATGTCGAGAGCGATGTTTGTGTCATCCCTCCCAACTCTTTTGCCCTGGCAGCAACCGTGGAATATTTTCGAATACCTCGCAACGTTTTGACGGTGTGCCTCGGAAAAAGCACCTATGCGCGCTGTGGCATTATCGTGAATGTCACGCCACTAGAGCCCGAATGGGAGGGGCATGTAACCCTCGAATTCTCAAATACGACAACGCTGCCGGCAAAAATTTATGCCAACGAAGGGGTCGCTCAAATGTTGTTCTTTGAATCTGACGAGGTTTGTGAGACCAGCTATGCGGACCGAGGTGGTAAGTATCAGGGACAACGAGGTGTAACGTTGCCCAAGGCTTGACGGGTTGTTGGTCTAAGGCGCGAGAGTGGTTGATTCTAAGCGTATTTCAATGGTCGAGTTATCTTCCTCGTGCCGAGTACGCACCATCAAATAGTCCAAGGAAGGTGCGACCCAAATAGCAGAGCGTCGCTTAGCCTCGGGTGATCGCAGTTGTTTATAGTGGAGGGTTTCCACGTCGCCCATAGGCGTTTTTAGAGTTTCCGTTCCCACAAATTGTAGTGTTCGGTCCTTGATTCGAGGGCCATCTACCACCTTAAAATTGAGCGTGTCCGGCGGTTCTTCAGAGGCGCTGGCAGCAGTTAGGAGATCTAAGCGTAGCTGCTCTTGTTGGCTGAGTTGGTCGAGAACACCCTCAGACCACGGGTGTTCTGTCCAGTCGCCTTTTTTTAGGCTCTTTATAACGCCGGCCTCGGGTAAAAAAATGACCTCACTTTTCCTGCCCACCACAGATTTGAGTTGATACTGGTAATCAACGCCTTGAATTTGCTCTCCCATCAACTTGAATCGCGCAGATTCTTGGATTTTGGCAAGCATGGAGCTGCCGTTACTGGTCAGCGTGTAGCCATCTTCAGTGCTTAGGAGTTCGCGTTTTATCTTTACTTTCATTCCCATTGCTTTGGTGAGGTAGGTGGCTTTGTAGGGAGTAAGCGGGGTGGGCTCAGAGGCTGAAACCCCGTGCATCGCCATGCTGCCCAAAAGAAGAAGTAGGGTACCTGCAACACTTTTTAGCATGAGTTGGGTCTCCAAAGTCTTCCCCCTGAGGGCAGTATTTCATCACCCCATACCGCTCCCTGCGCTTTCAAGCTCACTTGGCCTGTTAGCAGTAGGTTTGCAGCATGGGGATAGAGCTTGTGTTCAAAAGGGAGTACGCGACTTGCCAATGAGGCTGCGGTATCTCCGGGCACAATGGGCACTGGTGTCTGCAAGATACCTGGGCCTTCATCGAGATCAGCGGTGACAAAATGTACGGTGGCGCCACCCTCGCGCTCCCCGGCATCTAAGGCTCGTTGATGGGTATTGAGCCCCCGGTATTTCGGCAGCAGTGAGGGGTGAATATTGATGAGTTGACCGCGAAAACGGTCAACAAAAGTGGCGGTCAAAATTCGCATGAATCCGGCTAGAACGACAACGTCGGGCTTGAACCCATCGATTTGTTGGGCGAGAACTTCATCAAAAGCCTCTCGGGTTTCATACTGGGTATGGTCGACGACCGCCGTAGCAATGCCGGCGTCTTGAGCAATTTTCAAGCCTGCCGCTTCGGGACGGTTGCTAATGACAACCTCCACCGAGCCTTGTAATTCGCCCGCCGCCTGCGCCCGTAAAAATGCCCCAAGGTTACTGCCTCTTCCAGACAGTAATAAGGCTAGACGTCCCGAGGCCGCGCTCATTCTGAGAATTCGACCCCCCCGGCACCGTTTGTAATATCGCCAATTTGCCAGGCATTGATGCCGGTGCTGGTCAGGTGCTCTAGGGTGATCTTAGCGTGTTCGGCAGCCACAACGATGACCATGCCCACGCCGCAGTTAAAGGTTCTTAACATTTCAAAATGCTCAACATTACCCCCCTGTTGTAGCCACTCAAACACAGCAGGTTGACGCCAGCTACTAAGATCAATTCTGGCCGTACAGCCTTCAGGCAAGACGCGAGGTAAATTTTCCGGAAGGCCTCCTCCGGTAATGTGTGCCATCGCATGTATTGGTACGGCTTTTTGCAGGGCCAACAGGGCGCGATTATAAATCGTCGTGGGTGCCAGCAGGGCGTCTATTAGTAATTGCCCGTCGGAGAGGGTCGTATCCAGCGGGGCAGATTGCACCTCTATGATTTTACGAATGAGGGAAAAGCCATTGGCATGGGGGCCACTTGAGGGTAGGGCGATAAGCACATCGCCGTCAGCGACTTTCTTTCCGTCAATAACGTTTTTCTTTTCCACCACGCCTACGCAAAACCCGGCGAGGTCGTAATCCTCGCCCTCATACATGCCGGGCATTTCTGCGGTCTCACCCCCAACTAGGGCGCAGCCTGCCAGTTCACAACCTTTGCCAATACCTGTCACAACTTCAGCGGCGACGTCGATATTGAGTTTGCCTGTGGCATAGTAATCGAGGAACAGCAGTGGCTCAGCGCCAACGACGGCAATATCGTTACTGCACATCGCTACTAGGTCGATGCCAATCGTATCGTGACGTCCCGCTATCATGGCGAGTCGGAGCTTAGTGCCTACGCCATCAGTGCCTGAGACGAGCACCGGCTGTTCGTACCCCTGAGGTATCTCCACCAGCGCACCAAAGCCACCAATGCCTCCCAGTACCTCGGGTCTACGGGTTGCTGCGGTGACACTTTTCAGGCGATCAACCAATTCATTGCCAGCGTCGATGTCGACGCCGGCGTCTCGATAAGAGAGGGTGGGCTTCTTTGGGGTATCGCTCATGGGTGCTAGCGCCATTTCGGTCATTGGTAGTGGTGACAGGGTACTGGCTGGCCGTGAACTAGGGAAGCAACGCTAGAAGGTTTTCACTGGTAAACTTACGGCATGTTGAATCTACGTAGCAGATTAATGGGTCGAATCGGCCGAGTTTTACTCCTGTTGACCTTGGCATTCCCCGTGTTTGCCCAGTCGGATTTTTATGGCGCTCGGGTGGAAGTCTCTGATCGCAGCGATGCGGCCTTGGCCTCCGGCGCTCGCGACGCACTCAACCAAGTGCTCATCAGAGTGTCTGGTAATGAGGCGATCGCTAAAAATCCGACGGTCGCGGCTGCCTTGCGGGTGGCTAGGGACCGCGTATCGATTTACAGCTTTGTGCAGGAAGAGGGGAAGGTTTTTCTTCAAGCCACATTCGATGATGTGCTGGTTAAGAGCATACTGCGTGAATCAGACGCCACTTTCTGGTCTGAAGATCGACCGCCCGTATTACTGTGGCTGGTTATAGACGAGCCCTACAGCCGGCGCTTTGCGACGGTAAGCCAAGATGGTGATTTACTGTTGGAGTTATCCGAAGCCTTCACAGCGAGAGGCATTGATCTGCGCTTGCCCCTTCTAGATTTGGAAGATGCGGCCAAGCTCTCCCCTGAAATGGTTTGGCAGCGGGTCACCGGTAGGATTCGCTCCGCATCCCAACGCTATGGCACCGAGCACATTCTAGTAGGACGCTACGTGCAGTTGACCACTGGGTCACAGCTTGCTGACTGGCTTTACCTCGACAGCGAAGACCAGCGACAAATCCAAATACAAGGCAGTCAACCGACGCCGGTGGTGTTGGCCGGGGTCGATTTGGCTGTCGATGCCATGGCCGACCAATACGCGGTGACACTGGAATCAGCCCCGGGACAGAGTTTTATTGCGGTCACGGTCACAGGGGTTGAAAGTTTTACTGATTATCAATCGGTCATGGGTATACTCCGGCAACTTCCGGTGCTGGATACCCTCACTATTGATGAGATTTATGGGGACAGGCTGGGGGTCCGGGTTACTGGATTGAGTAACGCCGAAGCTTTGGCGCGGGTGCTACCCGGACGATCACGGTTGGTTGTTTTGGGTGATGTCGCAACGAATCGCATTAATCTGCATTGGGGTCAGCCATGAATACGAAGTCTACGGTAAACCGATGGCCTTTTGTGGTCGGGCTTATCGCGGCCATCACGGTTTTTATTTGGACGCTGCACCCTATTTTGGCGCCTTTTCTCGTGGGGGCGCTCATCGCGTATTTGGGAGATCCTATTGTCGATGCACTTGAAGCACGAGGATATGGTCGCTCGTCGGGGGTGGTACTGGTGTTTTTGGTGCTGCTCTTAGTAACCAGCCTGATTCTCCTGGTTGGCATTCCCCTGCTTATTGATCAGCTAGATCAAGCCATTAAGAAGGTCCCTGTTTTGTACCGCTGGGTATCGACCTCGGTATTACCCTCAATACATGAACGAATTAGCGTTAGCCCGGTAACGCTGCCCCCCATTGATTGGGAAGCCGAGTTGGCCGCACGTTGGCAATCGGTGGGAAAGCTGGTGGCGACCTCGGTGGCAGGCCTTACTCGATCCGGTTTTGGGGTGATTGCGGCGGTTTTCAATATGACCCTGATTCCGGTGGTGGCGTTTTACCTGATGCGCGATTGGGATCGTATGATGGCTGCAATACTCGACCTCGTGCCCATTGCCTGGCAGCAAGACTTGGGTCGAATGGTCGCTGAGGCTAATGATGTCCTTGGTGCTTTCATTCGCGGCCAATTTGTCGTCATGCTTGCCCAAGCCTTTCTTTACAGCGCGGGTCTATGGTTTGTGGGTCTCGACTTTGCCCTGATACTAGGAACGGTGGCGGGCTTGGCCTCCATCATTCCATACGCCGGTGCCGTGCTTGGCGTGGGTAGTTCACTGATCGTCGCCTGGTTTCAGACCGGGGGCGATCTGAGTTTTATTGCTTGGGTCGGGCTGGTTTTTGCTATTGGGCAAACCCTAGAGAGCATGTTTCTCACGCCTGTACTCATTGGTGATCGCATCGGTTTGCATCCTGTCATGGTTATCTTTGCATTGCTGGCAGGTGGCCAGTTAGCCGGCTTCACTGGTGTTTTGCTGGCACTGCCGGTGGCTGCGGTTATCTTGGTTTTTTGTCGGCATGCTGTTGGCTATTACCGCAGCACAGATACCTATCGCAGCGATTGAATAAGAGGCCAATGTGGTCGATCAACTACCTCTAAAAATTCCTTTCGATAACGACCTCAATCTGGATAACTTTCAGCCTCGCCCTAGTTTGCTGCAGCTGCTGACTGAAGTTGAGGCGTTGTTGGACGGGGCCGGCCAATCGCTTTTTTTATGGGGGCCAAGCGGTTCCGGGAAAAGCCATTTGCTACAAGGCGTGAGCCGAGCGATGGGTGCTCGCGCGCTCTATCTACCCATGACGGAGCTGCTTGAGTACCCCCCCGAGGCGGTCCTAGAGGGGGTAATAGACTGTGAGGCGGTGCTGATTGATGATGTTCAGCTTATTGTCGGCAGAGACGACTGGCAGGAGACGTTGTTTCATAGCTTTAATCAGCTGAAGGCGGCGGGAATCCCGCAGCTTTATTCGGGACTAGCTCCTCCTGCACAAATGACACAGGTGCTTCCCGATTTAAGGTCTCGCTGGGGTGAGCTCACGGTTTATCACTTGCCGGCATTAAGCGAAGATGAATTGGGAGCTTTGCTTCAGTTTCGGGCGGCTCAAAGGGGTCTGAAGCTTTCTAATGAGGTGGTGCACTATATTTTGAGTCGAGGGCCACGGACGACTTCGGCGCTCATGACATTACTCGATGACCTTGACCACGTGGCTTTGGCTCAGAGCCGTTCTATTACGATTCCCCTGCTAGCTGAACTTAAGTTGTGGTCTCCGGGTCGATGACCGCAACGGCATACTCGTCGGGGCCAAGCTGTAAATAGTTTCGCAGCCAGCGGACAAGCAGGTACAGAGGTAATGTGTCGGCCAGGGCCGATAGCGCTTTAAAAGCGTAATTACTGCCCACCAACACGAGCAACGTGTTGAATGCCATTTCGCCACGCCAATATACGGCACCGAAAGTGACGGTGACGACCATAATTGAATCGACCATTTGGCTCAGCAAAGTGCTGAAATTGTTGCGCAGCCAGAGGTGTTTGCCTCGGGTGAGCCGTTTCCAAAAGTGGTACAGCTGAACATCGCAGTATTGGGCAGTGATATAAGCGAGCATCGAGGCGAAGACCGCGCCGGAGGTCGTGGCATAAATCAGCTGAAATAACCCAATTTGACCGGCGACAATCTCACCGTTGGGTAATGCCACTGGCTCGGCTAACTGTATGATTTGCCAAGGGGGCATAGTTTCAGGCGGTACTGAAGGAGCCAGATTGCCCAAAGTGAGTACCGCGAGAATTAGAAAATTAAGGCCTAATCCCACGGTAACCAAAAAGTTCGCGCGCGCGCGTCCGTACAGCTCAGATACTAAGTCGGTACACAGAAATGTTAAGGGATAGGGTAAGACACCCACGGCTAGAGCCAGGGGACCTAACTGTATAAAGCGCGTGATACCGACCACATTGAGCAGCGTCATAGCCCCCAGAAATACCGCAGCGAGCACTAGGAACACCCGTTCCCGTCGCTCTCTGAGTAACTCACTCGCCACGATTAATGCTCCACTTGGCCTAGGTTGCCGTGTAAAACCGCACCATTAATCACGGGATTGCCGTGCGCCCAGACAATTAGCCGAGCAATTTCCTCAGGCTCAACAAGCCGGCCAAAGCTATTCATAGCGCTAATGGCCTTAATAATTTCTTCGTCCTGACCAATATGATTGCGTAGCATTTCGGTATCGGTGAAGCCCGGGCAAACGAGTGCCGTATGAATGCCTCTACCCATTAGGTCTTGGCAGGTGGCGCGCATCATCCCGAGCTGTGCATGCTTGCTAACGACATAGCTAAAGGCACCTTTAACGGCTTTTTCCGAGAGTGTGGACCCTACAAATAGTACGCTGGACCCACTGGGCATCAGCGGCAGCAATTCACGATTGAGGTGGTTAATAGCTAAAGTGTTGATTTGGAGAACTTCTGCCAGTAACGCGTCGTCTGTGTCAGTTGCCGAGTCTTTGAGCATCAACGCAGCGTTGTGCACCAGGCACACAGACGTTGGCTGAATTTCCGTTATGTGTGAGGTCAAGGAGTGCGCGAGTTCTTTTACAGACTCCGGGTCGCTTAAATCACCGCATAAATCCGTAACACCGTTCACGGGGCAGGGACGGCGAGATATATTGACCACAGAAAAGCCCGCGTCGATAAACAGGGTCGCTGCAGCCGCTCCAATGCCCGAGCTGGCTCCGGTGATGATTGCGGTCCGTGTCATACTAGTCGCTTCCCTTGATACTGAATTATCGGTACGCAGGTCTGCCGTCGGTGGATGCCAAACCTGTTGATTGGCTTGCTAACCGCATCACCAGACCCCACCATACACTGTCCTTATAAATCTGGCAGTACGCGATGGCTCGTTTAACGACACTTTACATAGACAAGGAAGCGCACAAATTTTCTGCTGCGCATTTTACTATCTTTACCGCCACTGATCGTGAGCGGTTGCACGGACATAATTATTCGGTGTCAGCGCGCATTGTTGCACCCATGGGGGACAACGGTTTTTCTGCAGATTACAACGTCTACAAACGTCGCATTGCTGATCTGTGCAAACCGCTTGACGAATACATGTTGGTCGCCAATAACTCGCCCTATCAGACCATTGAAAAACGCGATGACGAATACTGGGTGACCTTTGCCGGCCGGACTTTAAAGTTTTTGCAAGACGAGACATTGCTGCTCCCTGTCGTTAACGTCACAGTAGAAGAATTGGCCCATTACCTGTTGGGCCAGTTGATGGCTCTGAGCGAAGGGGAAGGCCTCGTTGAGGTTGAATTGGGAGTTTCTTCGGGTCCTGGACAGACCGGTTCTGCGGTCTGGACTGAGGGCCCAAAAAATAAATCGTAAATTCTTGTGAACTTTTCCACCGATACCGTGGTCATACCTATAGCTGCAGAGATGGTGCCACCAGGGGATGGCGCAAGGGAAACATCCTGCAAGCTTCTTGCCTGCCATGCAGGGAAGCCCCCGATTTGAGTGGCTCCTTTTTTCGCCGGCTAATCGCCGGCGTTTTTTTTGCCTGTTCGGTGGGCTTTTTCGCGTCCTAACTCCAGCAGCGTTTGTTCTAGGGAGTGGGCTGTTTGTGGACCCTTTAGCGTTGCGACAAGTTCTCCCTGAGGGCTAATGATGAGGGTTGTAGGCAGCACACTCGGTCGGGATATTCCCAGAACGGGTGCCGGGTCTAAGGGTAAATTGGCGAAAGTAATACCCAATGCCGAGCGCTGTTTGCTGAGTTCTTGCCCTTTTTTATCATCGTAATTAACGCCGAACACCGTGATGTCTGGAGCATTATCGATGCCGTTGAGCTCAGGGATTTCTTCGCGACAGGGCGTACACCAAAGCGCCCAATAATTGATGAGCCGCCATTGTCCCGCTGCCGGCAGCGATGGATTGTGCTGGTTATCGCACCCCGCGGTAAAAACAAGAATTAGCGCGAGGAAGTGTTTCATGCGGTTTCTGTCACTGCTGTATTGTCGTTGGTATTGTCATTGGTATTGTCATTGGAATTGTCATTGGAATTGTCATTGGAATTGTCATTGGAAGTCGTA
>ERZ887851.157-NODE-157-length-67572-cov-24.486055_pt1 | contig 67572 bp, 54 predicted proteins | sample MGYA00521100_ERZ887851 | MGnify/ENA primary metagenome ERZ887851 (study PRJEB32303, sample SAMEA104408602) | aquatic metagenome | biome: Brackish water; feature: Pelagic; material: water | place: Baltic Sea | collected 2014-06-06T16:11:00 | depth 11,444 m ... | reverse complement strand
GGTGTTGATGAGGCCATTTCTGATATTGAAGAGGCAAAAACGATTGCAAAAGAAGTGAAATACCCTATTTTGATCAAAGCCTCTGCGGGAGGCGGTGGTAAAGGAATGCGATTGGTTAATGCCGAAAGTGAGTTTGAAGAACAGATGCAAATGGCTCAAAATGAAGCGCGTTCATCTTTTGGCAATGATGCGGTTTTCATTGAAAAATTCGTTGATAAACCGAGGCATATCGAAATTCAGGTCTTTGCTGATCAATTTGGTGAGGTCGTTTATTTATTTGAACGGGAATGTTCAATTCAGAGAAGACACCAAAAGGTTATTGAAGAAGCACCTAGCGTTATTCTTAGTCCTGAGATTAGGTCTAAAATGGGCGAAGCCGCTATTGCTGTTTGTAAAGCATGCAATTATGAGGGTGCAGGTACTGTAGAGTTTTTGATGGATGCTGATTTGAATTTTTATTTTCTAGAAATGAATACGCGATTGCAGGTTGAGCACCCAGTTACTGAAGAAATTACAGGATTAGATTTGGTGGAGTGGCAAATTAGAATTGCTCGAGGTGAAAAACTTCCAAAATCTCAAGAGGAGCTAAAAATAAATGGTCATGCTATTGAAGTAAGGGTGTATGCAGAGGATTCTTTGAATGGTTTTGTTCCAGACATTGGTACACTTCATAAATATATTAGGCCAACAGGTCCTGGCATTAGGGTTGATGATGCTTTTGAGGAAGGAATGGATATTCCGATTTATTATGATCCGATGATCGCTAAACTGGTCGTTTGGGCGGAGAACAGAGATGCTTGCATTGAAAAGTGTATTGCTGCGATTAAGGGTTATCAGATATCAGGTGTAAAAACCACATTAGATTTTGGACTATTTGTTTTAAAACACGAGTCATTCAGGAGTGGTAATTTTGACACAAATTTTATAAAAACACATGTTCCGGAACCTAAAGTAATTCCAAATTCAATGAAAGATGAATCTGATGCTCTACTTGGATCATTAAATGAAATCTGGAATGATCTGGTCAAAAGGAAAAACGCGGATTTCCAATCTCAGAAAATCACAGAATCTTGGAAGAATCAAACAAATTCATAAAATGTTTGATTTAGAGATAATATTTAGACAAAACAATTAATTTTGCCTACAAATCACAAAGAATGAATTTACACGAATACCAAGGAAAATCAATTTTAAAAAGTTTTGGAGTTGCTATACAAGAAGGGATAGTAATTGACAAACCTGAAGACGCTGTTTCTGCTGCAGAGAAATTAAATAAAGAAACAGGAACAACGTGGTTCGTTGTAAAAGCCCAAATTCATGCCGGAGGTAGAGGAAAGGGTACAGTTAGTGAAACCGGTTCGCATGGAGTGGTTATTGCCAAAGGAATTGATAAGGTAGAAGAAAAAGTTAGAGGAATTCTAGGAGGTCATTTGGAAACCCTACAAACCAATGGTATAGCAAAAAAAGTAAATAAAGTTTTAATAGCTCAGGATGTATATTATCCAGGCCCTTCAGAAATCCAAGAATTCTACATGTCTGTGCTACTTGATAGAGATCATGGTAAAAATGTAATTATCTATTCTACTGAAGGAGGAATGGACATTGAACATGTTGCAGAAAATACACCAGAAAAAATATTCAAAGAATTTATAGATCCGCATCTTGGAATTCAAGCTTTTCAAGCTAGGAAAATTGCATTTAATCTCGGATTGACGGGTAATGCATTTAAGGAAATGGTAAGGTTTGTAAAGTCTTTGTATAAAGCATATGTTGGTATTGATGCTTCAATGTTTGAAATCAATCCATTGTTTAAAACAGCAGATGATAAGATAATTGCAGTTGATTCTAAAGTTACGCTTGATGGAAATGGTTTGTTTAGACATCCAGATTATGAAGCGATGAGAGACAAGTCAGAAGAAGATCCAACAGAGGTTGAAGCTGATGAAGTTGGGCTTAATTTTGTAAAACTAGATGGTAATGTTGGGTGCATGGTAAATGGCGCGGGACTAGCTATGGCCACTATGGACATTATAAAACTTTCGGGAGGTAATCCTGCCAATTTTCTTGATGTAGGTGGTACGGCTAATGCAGAAAGAGTTGAAAAGGCTTTTCATATCATTTTAAAAGACCCCAATGTAAAAGCAATTCTAATCAATATATTTGGTGGAATCGTTCGATGTGATAGAGTAGCACAAGGAGTTGTTGATGCATACAAGAATATGGGAGAAATCCCAGTTCCTATTATTGTAAGACTTCAGGGTACCAATGCGGTGGAGGCTAAAAAATTAATAGACGAATCAGGATTAAATGTACATTCTGCTGTTTTGCTTCAAGAGGCTGCTGATAAGGTAAAAGAAGTTTTATCCTAAGGATAAATCATTTCCGCATTTAAAATGTCCTTTTGGACACGTCTTATGACCGTGTAATCCACAAGGTTTGCAATCTAAATGATCAACTTCTATGATCTTCGAGTCATCTGAAAGTGGTCCAAATCCGAATTTCGGTGAAGTAGAGCAATAGAAAACGGTCACTGGAGCATTTACTGCAGATGCCAAATGTAAAGGAGCAGAATCATTTACATAATTTCTTTTGGCATTTTTCATCAAACCGGCTGATTGAATCAAAGAGAGCTTGCCACATAAATTTGTGACGTCGCTGTTTTTGAATACATTTTTTATTTTTTGGCTTTTCTCAAAATCGTCAGGACCACCTAGAAGAAAGATATGACAATCTTCACCTCTCAACTTCTCTATGAGCGACTTCCATATGGAAAAGGGTGCTTCTTTGGTTTTCCAAACCGATGCAGGAGCCAAGCAATAATAGGTTTTTGATTGATAGACCAAAAGTTCATTGTGAATCTCTTCAGTGATATCAATGTGAGGCCTTCTTACCGTTTCAGTTATAAGATCTTCAATAATAGACAGGTTGCGGTCCACCTCATGAATTCCATTCTCTATGTTGTGATCGAATTTTTTATTGTAAAAAAATGAAAATGGGTTTTTCCCAAATCCTCTTTTTTCTTTTGCTTTGCATAATGAGGTTATAATACCTGAAGATGCAAAGCGATGCAGATTGATAATCGTATCATATTCATTTTCTCTAAATTTTTTAATAAGCGAAATGATAGATTGTGTTTTTTTGGATTTGTCTAAAGTAAATACTGCGTTAATGTTTCTATTGTTTTTTAAAACCGAGCTATTTTCTTTTTTTACAAGAATATCTATTTGATTTTTAGAATCACTTTTTTTAAGAGATTCTATTAAGGGGGTAGCCAAAATAACATCTCCAATAAAAGCTGTTTGAATGATTAAATATTTTTTAGCCATTTAGTCAATTAATGAAACAAACCCTTTTCTAACCATAACAATTCCATCTTCATCTTCAGCTTCAAATATGTAGACATAAACATCATTCGTCGCTTTTTTACCATTGCTTAGAATGTTGCCATTCCACCCTTCATCTTTATCATAAGATTCAAATACCAATTGTCCCCAACGGTTAATTATTGATAGATGATAGGTGGCGAAATTCACGTTAGATACGACTGGCTTAAATATAGGATTGATGCCGTTAGGCGTGAAGGCGTTAGGAATGTAAATTTTGGGACTGTACAATAAGCACAGCTCGTTGGAAGAACTGATTTCAGAGAAGTTATAGGTATTAAAAACTTCAATTGCTTCAACACGATAACATATTTTTCCATTAGAACCCAATCCATTGACATCATCAATATAGCTCAGTTCTGTTTGATCTAAAATTACAATGGGGTTTGGATCGTATATGTTATTGATTGATCTGTAAATATGGTATTCGAGAATACCACCATCAAATCCTTCATAAGCGGACCAATTTAAGGTATTTATCATGTCGTAATCTTCGGCAGATCCCTCAAGATATATGGTCTTATTGGTATTGGCATATGTACCTTCGGTTCCACAACTATCAATATATTTTGTCCTATATTCCCAGGATTGATAATTCGGGTTTGATTCCTCATCGAGAAAGAACACTTCGTTCCCATTGGCATCGCTTCTGCCTATTTCTTCATATGCGCCACTCAGATTTCTTCTTTGAAAGATAATTTCAGTTATGCCAACGGATTCATCAATATAATCATAAAGCTCAATCATGTCATCATTTACTGTAGCAAGTTTGAAGTAATGAAACGCTGGTTGCCCTGGAGTAGGAACAAAAAAGAATGAAGGACTAGAAAAAGCACCATACCCATCCGCAAATACTGCGTTTATAAAAATCGTGTAATTTTGATTACCAATTACGGGTATTCGAACACTAGTATCTTGGCTGATTTCTTCCAGATTCCAATTATCGTCTACCAGGCTCCAGATTTCATAAAATTCAACCGGCCTTCCTATGTAGGGCGTCCAAAATATATCTGCTTCTTGGTCACACATGTATACATCGGCTGTGGATATCATAGATGTATTAATACTTGATTTGGCTGAGGTTTGAAAAGTAACCGGAACGTTATTTGTGTAGCACGAATCAAAAGCCGCAACCGAATAGGAGTAGGGGCCAGCACTTAAATCTACAGTATGGCTGTAGTTGACATTTGATATTCCCCAAACGGTATCAAGTTCGAATAATATCCCATTTACATCGAAAGTATAAATGACATATCCGTAGGTGTCATTTTGATAGTTTTGATCCCATTGAATGAGCATGTTATTTGTGACAGTGTCAATACCCACAGATAATATTGTAGGTTTATCAGGAGTCAGCATGTCTTCAAAATCGTCTCCTACTTTATTAGATGAGAAAGCGCAAGTTGATGTTGGTAAAACAATTTGATATTGAAGAAAGGCTTCGCAAATGTCAATGGTGTCTTTATAGCTCGTTATATTATAATCAACACTATCAATTAGGGTCAATGTTCCTATTGGGTATTCTCTATAAATGTGTGAATACGCATTGTAATAAGGATCATAATCCATATTTGGATTGTTCCAGCTTAATAAGGCAGTGCCGTTACCTGGATTGTTCAGGCTTAAATATATGTTTCTTGCCGTGTCCGAATATTTTTGTGTATTTCCGCAAATACCGGATTTTGCCGATAAATAATAATCATGTGCAGCATTTACACCATTAATTACATAATTGTCAATATTAATATCAGAAATGTTGGCGATTAATCCATCTTGAATGGAATAAACACCGTAGTCAACAAATGATCCATTTGGGTCAATAATTGAATTCCAAAATAGTGTGATGTTGTCACTATCGTCTGTTTGGATACAGTTAATTTTTGGAGCGTCAAGAATCCCTGAATTGTATACGTTAATTCTAACGGTGGCGTAGGTTATTTTAGGTACCTGACAGAAATTATCCTGAACTTTAAAAACAAAATCATAAGGAATAACATCTGCCGCTTCTCCATATTGATTAATTAAATGATCGCATGTTGTTTGCCATGAGAATAATGCATTTGCTGTTTGAGGTGCAATGATAGGAGGCACGCTATTCAGTGTTGCACAAGGCTCAATATCACACCCTAAATCTGATGTGTAATTTGCACCAAAAAGAGGACCCGATGCAGTGATGATCACATTTTGATTAGAGCCGTCTTGAAGTAAGTCAAAATCATTAGCCACCAAATCGAATGAAATCAAATCACCAGCTATAATGTCAACTTCAAATGAATTTCCTGGAAATGGAGGGGTAATCACAGGTGCATCATTGGCGCTGGAGCAAGGCAATACAACTACTTGCATCTCTCTTTCAACTTCCGATACTAAAACACCTTGTCTGTAGGACTTAACTAATATTTTAATATTGTAATTACCTGAAGTATAGCTCGTGAAAATGAGCTCCCCAGTCGCGCTGTTGATGGTCGCTTCTATATTATTTGGATCATTAATTAGACCTGGAGTTGGGGATGTGAAAGAAAAACCATTTTCAAATGGAACAGGAATAGGATTGTTGGGAGGGTCATATATCCCAGTTGGGAAATGATCGTATGGGATACCAAACTCAAATAGCATTGAGTCTAAGTCTGGATCTACAGCATTCATGTTATATCTGTATTCAGATCCGGCACATGTTACGAAGTATGGTGATTGCAAAAATTGAGGAGATGAATCTGTACAGGCATTAATGGTACTATTGGGTGACGGAAACATTGTTGCCGCTATTGTGATACCATATGAGGATGGGTCATTAATATTTGTGAGGGCATTACTTCGAGAGAAGTTTTCATAAGTAAATATCCATCCTTCGTTCGGAGGCGTACCGGCAAGAATGATATCACTGCGGTAAACGACTTGCTCTATCGCTCCAGATCCATTTCCTCCCGCACTACCTATTCCACACTCAAGCATTGGCGGCGAACCGACAACTTCAGTACAGCTCGGAGATATATCAGCTCTTGAAACAAAATCTAATGTGATTTGACTAATAGATGGATGATTCCATACTCGGACCGTTTCTGAAACTACATTTACCTCAGCTCCATTACAGTCCCTGTAAAAAACCAATTCAAAAGTATACACTCCTCCAGCTCCACATCTCCATGTAAGCTCACCACCCATCACATGGGAAGCCGACACCATGTTGGATGTGAAAATCATGAATATTAAAAAAGCGAACTTTTTCATAATAGGTTAACGAGGAATAATACGTAGTATTATAACGGAAGTGACAAAATAAAGTTGCTAACCGGCAGATACAATGGACAGGGAGTCCCATTGAAGATACTTTTTCGAAATAGATTTTAACTCTTCGGTTTGAATTTGATGGATGCGTTCAATATAACGATTGTAGAATTCCATATCCAAAGAATACGCGTCAACACTGAGAAACAAGTCCATCATGGCATAAGGACCATCTGCCGATTTTAGCATTTGGCCCAAAAGATAATTTTTAACCAGTTCCATTTCACTTTTATCTATAAATTGGGTGTTTAGCAATTCGATTTCTTTTTTTATTTCGTTCAAAGAGGCTTCCCGGTGCTCTGTTCCGACCTCAGAGCCAATAATAAAATACCCTGAACCACCCGTTTCTGCCAAGGTTGATCCAATTCCATAGGTATAGCCTTTGTCTTCACGAATATTCTTCATTAGTCTGCTTCCAAAATAATCCCCTAGAACCGTGTTTAAAATGGAAAAATCAAAGAAGTCATCATGGGTTTTGTTAAACATGGTTTTTCCAATACGAAGAGCAGATTGTACTGCAGATTTTTTTTCTTCATGGAATACCCCTGGAGCATTACAGAAACTTTTAAAATAAGTCATTGGTGATGATATGCAGGAGGGTTTGCAACGTTCTGTGATTTTTATAATTTCTTTACTGTCCAGATTACCCACCACGGCTATTTTATAGAGCCCGTTTTTAATCCATTCATCGTGAAAATCGACAATTTCTTTTTTTGAAATGGTATCGAAATCACTTATCTGTACAAGCTCATCATATGGCGTATTGAAAAATATTTTCTCTTGAAATTTTCTTTGGGCAGTAAATCCCACCTTTGCTGAGTTGATTTTAAACCTTTCTCTTTTTTCTGTTATTTTCTCCGCTATTTCTTTGTCGGGGAAAATAGCGTCCTGAATGGAATCATAAATCAAACAAAAAGCATCAAAAATATTGTTCTTTAAGGCAAAAATAGAAATCAATACGCCTTCGTGTGAGAGGCCAATATCAAAATAGGCGCCCAGTTGATCAATTTGATTATGAATTTCGGTTGAGCTCCTATGTTTTGTGCCAGATAGTAATAGTGATGAGCATATAGAAACAATTGCGTTTCGATCCTTTCTTAATCCCGCATCAAAATATAAATCTATTCTTGAAGTTTCATTCGGCACATCCTGCATCCATAACAATTTCACTGATTCATTTATCCACAATTCCTCGGGCTTAACAAAACTGATCTTTTCTATTTTTTGAGTGGTTGGTGCAGTATTTCTATTTAGCATTATTACAAACTTTTAATAATGAACAATTCGTTTTTACAAAGGTATTTTTGGCAAATGAAATCAGATCAATAGCCTCTATTTTTTGATAAATTAAAGCATCTTCATTGATGCCATTCGCGTCACCTAATAACTCAAAAAATGAAAGATTGATGGAGCGATTTAAAAGGCCTTGTTCTTGAAACGCTTTGGAAGTACTTATTTTATTTTTTATTCCTATTAATTTTTCTGCATATATACCTGACTCTTTTATCTCATTAAGTATTCGCCATAATTGATCATCTAATTGCTCAAAACTCACCCCCTCAGCCAATTTCCCACTTATGACAAACAATCCATCATCTAGAGAGCCAGTTATAAATGCATTGATTTCAGTAACCAACTCAAGTTCCTTTTTTAATGAAATATTCAAAACAGATGAATTGTCTTTTCCTACAGCATCACTCATAATGTCCCCTAAATAGTAATCTGAACTCTTGCGCGGACCCATATTAAAAGCATAATAAAAAGCATTGGCAGGAACATCTCGATTTATGCTTTTGATTTTGAATGCTACTTGTTTGGGTTCTTGAGGATTGATTCTTGCGGGTTTAAGTCCACCCGGAATTTCTCCAAAATAGGTTTCAATTTGTTTCCGAATTTTTGAATTATCGAAATTCCCAGAGACACACAAAATGGCGTTTGATGGGTGATAATGTTTTTTGAAAAACGATTTAACATCGCTCATGGTTGCATTCTCAATATGAGAAAGATCTTTCCCAATAGTTGCCCACTTATACGGGTGCTTTTCATATGCCAATGGTCGTAATTCTAACCAAACATCACCATATGGTTGGTTGAGGTAGCGCTGTTTAAATTCTTCAATCACCACATTTCGTTGTACTTCAAGACTTTTTTCAGTAAAAGCCAATGACAACATTCGATCACTTTCCAACCATAGTGCCGTTTCAATGTTTTGAGCTGGAATTATTTCGTAATAATTTGTGATATCATTACTAGTAAAGGCATTACTTTCACCTCCAGCTTTTTGTAATTCTTTATCAAAATCTAAAATGTTTATTGATCCTCCAAACATGAGATGTTCAAACAGGTGGGCAAACCCTGTTTTTTGTTCGCTTTCATCTCTGGCACCAACATCATATAATGTGTTTACAACCACCATTGGAGTGGTTTTGTCTTGGTGCAATATCACGGTTAAACCATTTGAAAGTTTATATCGTTGAAATTCAACCATAGTTATAATTTAAAATCAGTTAATTGTCCTTGAGCAATTTGGAATTCCTTAATAATTTGAGAAACGATTTCTCCTGCAGGTAATATTTCGTCAAGCATACCAGAAACTTGACCGATTTCAAGCTCACCATCTTTTAGATCACCAACGTACATGCCTTTCTTGGCTCTCCCTCTGCCCAGTAGCTCTTTAATTTCTTCCTTCGATGCCTTGTTTTGATATGCATTTTCAATTTCATGAAAGAAATCATTTTTAATTAAACGAACCGGTGTCAATTCTTTTAATGTAAGCTTGGTGTCTCCTTCTTTACAGTCTAGAATGGCATTTTTGAAATTAATATGCGCACTTGACTCCTTACTTACTACAAATCTAGATCCAATTTGCACGGCATCTGCACCAAGAGCAATACAGGCAAGCATCGATCTGCCTTCTGCGATTCCTCCAGCAGCAATTACAGGAATCGAAACCGCTTTTTTGACCATTGGAATAAGGCATAATGTGGTTGTTTCATCATGTCCGTTATGTCCGCCAGCTTCAAATCCTTCCGCAACAACAGCATCTACTCCAGCTAGCTCTGCTTTTAAGGCAAACTTGACGCTCGATACTACATGAACAACCGTTATTCCTTTCGATTTTAATAGAGGGGTGTATGTTTTAGGATTGCCAGCTGAGGTGAAAACAATAGGAACCTTATGCTTTATAATTGTTTTGATGTGTTCTTCGATGTTGGGATACAGCATAGGGAGATTTACGGCAAAAGGCTTATTTGTATTGATTTTACATTTTTTTATTTGTTCATCTAATACATCAGGATACATTGACCCAGATCCAATTATCCCTAATCCTCCCGAATTTGATACGGCAGATGCCAATTCCCAACCTGAGCACCAGATCATACCTGCTTGAATTAATGGATATTGAACTTTAAAAAGTGTTGTGATTGCTGTACCCATGTGGTGAATTTTAATTTCCAAAAACGAAAATAATTAATTATAATCTATCCCACTCAAAAGCCATGTACAATAAAATATTTTTTTGAATTATTTTGTTGTATCTTAGCCTATACTAACCTACTCACATGAAGACGATAATTTTTCTCATCATTTGCATTTTAGTTGGTCCTCAATTTCTAAAAGCACAAGAACTTTCAACTCATGATATTGATCATCACGATCATACTCATGACTTTAAAAGGTCAAACCTATTGGAGAATAAGGGGCAATGGCCTTCTCCAGTTCTTTTTCAATCGTCAATTGATGGTGGAAAAGTATGGGTGCAACAAAACAAGTTTGTTTACCATCTTCAGGATTATTCGTCCATGCATGAAAACCATGTAAATTTTGATGTTAATGCAGGTAATGAAATAAGAGAGCATCTTGTTCATTTAAATTTTGTAGGAAGTAATCAAATATCGTCAATTGAAAAGCATGATGAAAGCTCTTTTTATTTTAATTATTTCAAAGGAAGTGATCGGTCGAAATGGGCTTCTAATGTTCATTCTTATGGTAATTCGATACTAAAAAATATATACAATGGAATCGATTTAAATGTTCAAAATAAGGATGGTGTCTTTAAATATGAGTTTTTAGTTGCTCCATATCAATCACACGATATAATTCAATTGAATTATGCAGGTCAAGAATCGATTACTTTAAATTCAGCAGGTGACCTAGAAATTACAACAAAACTTGGTAAAATATTCGAAGAACATCCATATGCATATCAGCTCGTTGATGGTAATAAAATTGAAGTGCCTTGCGACTTTATTTTAAATGGAAATAATGTTTCATTTCATTTAGGTGATTATGATGAAAGTAAATCATTAATCATTGATCCCGTGCTCATATTCGCAACTTATAACGGAGCTTTTTCAGACAATTTCGGAATGACAGCTACCTACGGTTATGATGGCTCTGCATTCGCCGGAGGAATGGTTTATGGAAATAATTACCCAATGCCAAGTGGAACATCTTATGACATTAACTCGAATTTCACAGTTCTCAATGGAGCTTATGGGGTGACAGATGTATTTATCACCAAATACTCTCCAGATGGAGCGAATATGTTGTGGAGTACATTTTTAGGAGGAGGTAACAACAATTCTGGAACAGAAGCTGCACACAGCTTAATTTGTGACCTTAACGATAATATTTACGTTTTTGGTTCAACATCAAGTGCGGACTTTCCAACAAGTGCAGGAGCCTATGATGCTACCCACAATGGAGGAACCGCCGCTCAGCTTCAGTTTAATGGGGTAACTCACAATAACCAAGGAGTCGATTTATATGTTTCAAAATTTAGTACTGATGGCACTACGCTAATGGGCTCTACATTCGTTGGAGGATCCGGTAATGATGGAATGAATTATGAGGCCGCATTATTGCCCTATGACAATGTAGGTGCCTACACTGGTATCGTATCAAATTACGGAGATCAATTTCGAGGAGAAATTACACTTGACGCTTCAAACAATGTAGTTGTGGCATCATGTACAAAATCAACGAATTTCCCAACTGTCAATGCATTTCAAAATAACAACGCTGGTAACCAAGATGGTGTTGTATTTATGCTTTCTTCAGATTTTAGCCAGTTGTTATTTTCTAGTTATTATGGTGGTTCTCAGGATGATGCTTGCTATTCAGTTAAAATGGATTTGAGTGGAAATGTGGTGTTTGCCGGGGGGACAGAATCAAATAATATTCCTGGTACCGCAAGTGGTTTTCAGCCTAATAATGGAGGAGGGTCAACCGACGGTTTTGTTGTAAAAGTTCCTTCCGGTGGAAGTAGTATTATCAATGCGAGTTATATAGGAATGAACCAATATGACCAGGTGTTTTTTGTTGAAATTGATCGTATTAACAATGTATTTCTTCTGGGTCAATCAGTTGGGGGAAATTTCCCCATCAATAATGCGACATATTCAAACGGTGCAAGCAGTAATTTTGTAATCAAATTGGATTCTATGCTTTCTGCAAACTTAGCATCTACTCGATTTGGTAACGGTAGCCCGGACATTCAAATTTCGCCAGCTGCATTTCTTGTTGACAATTGTGGTAATATTTATATTTCAGGATGGGGTGCAAATCTTCTTCAGGCCAATACGCAACTTAATGGTATGCCAGTCACAGTAGATGCGCTTCAAGCCACACCGGCGGGTGGTGCAGATTTTTATTTGATGGTAATGAAGGCAGATATGTCTAATATTTTATACGGATCATATATTGGTGGCCCACAATCTGATGAGCATGTTGATGGAGGTACCTCTCGATTTGATAAAAATGGAATTGTGTATCAGTGTGTTTGCGCTGGGTGTGGTGGCAATGATGATTTTCCAACCTCTGTTGGCGCATATTCATCGGTGAATAACAGCTCGAATTGTAATGCAGTCGTATACAAATTTGATTCGGGATTATTGCCACTCGCAGAATTTACTGTAGACCAAACCATAGGTTGTAATGATTTCACAGTGGCTTTTGACAACACTTCTTCGGCAAGTGATACTTATTTATGGGATTTTGGTGACGGTGTTTTAGACTCTACAACATACAACCCGGTGATTACTTACACAGAGGCAGGTACTTATGAAATCAACCTTTTTGTTACTGATAGTATATGTCAGCTTACGGATACGGCCCAAATCATAGTTGTCGTCATTGACTCTGTAATTGCCGAAGTTATTGATCCTATAAGCATATGTAATAATGATCCGTTTGATATGTCTGTTAATACCTATGGAACGGGTAACACATTTATTTGGTCTATTAATCCTGACTTTTCAAACCCTCTTAATAATCCTTCTGATTCGGTCATTACAGTATTCAATGAGGGTGTTTACTACATTCAGGTGAGTAATGGATTTTGTACGACACAAGACACTGTAAATGTCCAATTTAATGTTCCTCCCGAAGCAGAATTCGTATTAACCGATACTATCGGCTGTTCGCCTTTGTCGGTGAATTTTGACAATCTATCAGTGCAAACCAGTTATTTCTTATGGGATTTTGGAAATGGGAACATAGATTCAACCAATTTTGAGCCTGAAATTGAATACAGTACACCAGGAACGTATAATGTTTCATTATACATTTACGATTCGATTTGTGGTGTTTCAGATACAACCGAAGCCGTCATTACCGTCGTTCCAGATGTAAGTATTTCTGTTTTAGATTCTATTTTTATTTGTGACGAACCAAATGCTACACTAATAGCAAATTCTAATGGTAGTGCATCGAGTTTTATATGGTCAGACGTCCCTGACTACTCAAATGTATTGAATGCACCCGTCGATTCAACAGTAATCATTGCAGCTGCGGGCACCTATTATATTGAAATAAGTAACGGATATTGTACAATCAACGATAGTGTTCATGTTGATTTTAGTGAGCCCCCAATTTCAGATTTTTCTCTCGATAATAATCAAGGATGTTCACCAATAGTGGTAAACTTTACAAATAATTCTTTATTCGACTCGGATTTTATGTGGGATTTTGGAAATGGAGTCCTTGATTCAGTAAATTTTGACCCTTCAGTAACTTTTGTTAATGATGGAGTGTTCGAGGTCATACTTTATGTTTATGATGATATATGTGGTGTATTTGATGCTGATACAGCTCTGGTCACGGTAACACCTCAGCCAACAATTGATTTAATTGATGTTGTCGAACTGTGTGTTCCTACAACAACGACTTTAAGTCCTGCAACGGCTGGAGGAAATCAGTTTATTTGGTCTTCGGATAATGTATTTTCAGATACGCTTAATAGTGATTTAGGCAATCCAAATGTTGTCATCGATATTCCAAATGCAGGATATTATTATATTGAAGCAAGCAACGATGATTGTTTGATTATTGATAGTGTGCTGTTTGTTTTTATTGAGCCTGAACTCTCTCTATTTTCAGAAGATTCAATTTGTGTTGGAGATCTTATTGACGTTACAGTGACTAACCTGAATCCATCTATTGCTCTTGATTATGAATGGCAACCGGCCTCTATTTTAATTAATTCAGGTAATTCTTCTTCTGTTCAGGGGAGTCCAACATTTTCTCAATATATTTATATTACGGGTACTTCTCCTGAAGGATGTATAGTTGAAGATTCAATTTTCATCAATGTTTCGGACATTGATTCGACATTGGTAATCGCAACAGCTTCGGAATATGGTGTACCTCCCGGGGGAACAGTTACCTTATTTGGTTCTCCGTCAGGTTTGCCCTCTTATCAATGGACTCCAGAAACAGGCCTTAATGCCCCTACAAATCAGCAAACAGATGCGGTAATAGAAGAGGACATCGTTTATACCTTATTGGTTTCAGATGGAATTTGTACTAGAGAAGATACCGTAGAAATTAAGATTTACGAAATAATTTGTGAAGACCCTTATGTTTTTGTACCCAATGCATTTTCTCCTAATGGAGATACATATAATGATGTACTTTTTGTTAGGGGATTATATATCGAAAAAGTTATCTTTAGGATCTTTGATCGTTGGGGAGAAATGGTTTTCGAATCAACGGACGTAAGTAATGGTTGGGATGGAAGCTTTAGAGGCGTTCCGTTACAACCAGATGTGTATGACTATTATCTTGATGTGACTTGTGTAGGAGGATTGAAATCAATAGTTAAAGGAAATATAACTTTAATGAGGTAGAATGAAAAAAATTATTACGACAAAATCTGAAAAATTTCTTGAAAAATATTTAAACAATCCGAGCCCGACTGGTTTTGAGTCTGAAGGTCAAAAGATGTGGTTGGAATATATGAAGCCTTATGTGGATGATTATATTGTAGACAATTATGGAAGTGTAGCGGGAATTATCAACCCAGGTAAAAAGTATAAAGTGGTTATTGAAGCACATGCTGATGAAATCTCTTGGTTTGTGCACTACATTACCAAAGATGGATTTATATATTTGATGCGTAATGGAGGTTCTGACCATATGATTGCTCCTTCTAAAAGAGTCAATATTCATACGGATAAAGGAACTGTAAAAGCCGTTTTTGGATGGCCCGCAATTCATATGAGAAAGGGCAAAGAAGAAACTCCAAGTCTTAAAAACATCTTTCTAGATTGCGGATGTACGACGAAAGAAGAGGTTGAAGCTTTAGGGGTTCACGTGGGGTGTGTTGCTACTTTTGAAGATGAATTCATGATTCTGAACAAGAATAAATATGTTGGTCGTGCACTTGACAATAGAATGGGTGGGTTCATGATTGCCGAAACAGCTCGTTTACTAAAAGAATCAAAAACAGAATTGCCATTTACGCTTTATGTAGTCAATTCCGTTCAGGAAGAAATTGGATTGAGAGGAGCTCAAATGATTGCTCAAAGAATTAAACCAGATGTTGCCTTGGTTACCGATGTTTGTCACGATACCAATACTCCAATGGTAAGTAAAATTGAAAATGGAGATTTAAAATCTGGTGATGGACCAGTCTTAACCTATGGACCAGCAGTTCAAAATAATTTTTTAAAACAAATTATTTCTACTGCTGAAAAAAACAATATACCTTTCCAACGAGCGGTTGTTTCACGTTCAACAGGAACAGATACTGATGCTTTCGCCTATTCCAATGAAGGTGTGACAAGTGCTTTAATTTCACTGCCCTTAAGATACATGCATACCACTGTGGAAATGGTTCACAAGGATGATGTTGAAAATAGCATTCGAATGTTACTTGAAACAGTAAAGTCTATAAAAAATGGTCAGGACTTCAGGTATTTGAAGTAGACATACTTTTGTGAAGTTATTTTTTCAAAATTAAAAACATGACACCAAGAACACTATTATTCTTATCGATTATTTCGTTATTTGGAAACCACTTAATGGGTCAAGAAGAAAAGGATTCCGAGTTCAAAATAGGATTGGGTGCTTCTCTTTTTAATATTGCCGATTATGAATGGGATTATGAGAGTTCAAGATCAAATGACATCTACATAACGATTGATTTGAATGATAAATTTCGGATAGAACCTAGTATTGGTTTTGCGTTATCTAATTACACGGAATCATTTTCTGCAGGAATTGGTGGATTTGGGAAAAGCATGATCTCTGATTTTAATTTGTTATACGGTTTGAGGTTGGCTTATAATAGCAATGAAATACTAACGGTAGCTCCTACAGTGGCAGGTGAATATTATTTCATCAAACACTTTAGCATAGGATGCGAGGTTCAATTGCGAGGATTGATTTATGAGGGAGAATTGGCTGCATACACAAGGTCTTCTCTTCTTGTTCGATTTTATTTTTAGATGTGAGAATTAACTTACTTTTGATAAACGGGTAAACTTTCAAATGAAAAAAACAACTATTCCTACAAATCAACTTATTCGATATGCAATATTGGTTTATTGGTCTATTTTCTGGCTATTTAATATCGTAGACAAGCTCATAGGTGGCAGTCATTTTCTTTGGGTAGGACGTGATCGTTTTGCGCAATTTCAGAAATTTTTTGCTTCTGCAGGATTAGATTCTCCTTTAATTGCTGATTTTGCTCTTGTTATTGCTGCAGGTTTAGAGATTTTTGCATTTGTATTTTTTACTGGTGCACTCATTCATTATTTTAAGAATAGATTTGATTCATCCCGTTCTTGGTTTTTAGCTGGCATCTGTTTTACGCTTATTACGTTTACTATATTTTCCATTGGCGATCATGTTTTTGGTGATCGGTTTGAACTCCTAGAGCACACACTTTTTTGGTTTCTAACGCTTTTCTCGTGGGTTGTTTTTATCCGATTGGAACGCAGCACACCTTCTGATGAGTTGGTAATAAAAAAGAAACAACTTATAGGAGCATCAGTTATATCTGTGATGCTTGTTTTGGTAACTAGTATTTCAATTTTTAATTACAATACAAATTACTTTTCAAGAAGAACTGATGCAATCGAGTCTCAAAAAGTAGGTGACAACATTTATAAGGTTTCGTTTCCATTTCTTGGAGGTAGTACGGTATTTGAAAAAACAATCGATAAGTTCAAAAAAGAAAATCCCTCAAAAAAGATTAATCATATCTACACGGTTCCTAAGGAGTTGAGGTTGAAAAAAGCCGATGCGCTTATTTTTTATATTTTAACGGAGGACAAAGAATGAAAGAAAAAACCATTATAAGATTTTCTATACTTATTTTCTGGACATTTTTCTGGGGCCTTAGTGTTTTGGATAAAATCATTCCAGATGTACATAACTTATGGGTAGGTAAAGACTTTTTTGCGTTGTTTGTTAAGTTTTTTGGTTCTCTTGGACTTAAAAATCCAATTTTTGCAACCATTGCTTTGGCATCGGTTTCAGCTTTGGAAGTAGTCAATTTTGTGTTTTATTTGCTTTCTCTTGTCAATTTTTCACGGGGAAATAATTCTTTAACTGAAAAATGGTTTTTTAGGGCAGTTTTTTCATCACTCACTTTATTTAGCTTGTTTTCAATCGCAGATCAGGTCTTTGGAGATCGTTTTCAATTGTTGGAGCATGGCTTGTTTTGGTTGATCCTCATTGCGTCTTGGATCTTGTTTAAGTACATTTCTAACTCAGATGAAAAGTCATTCTCACTGGGTTTCTCGAAAGATGTAAAGATTGCTGTTATTATTGGCCTATGTTTTACGGTAATTACTTCAATCTCAATTATAGATTTCTCCGATAAGACGTTTTCAAATGTTGATACTCCTGTAACGGGAAAAGAGGTAGTTGATGGCGTATACAAATTTGACTTTCCATTTTTAGCGGACAAGCTGGTTTGGGAAAAAACAATAAATAAATTCAAACAAGACCATCCAGAGCTAAGGGTGAATTATATTTACACCGGTCCTTCAGAGCTCAATTCTAAAAAGAAAACGCATATGCTGTTATATGTTTTCACTGAAAAAAGGGATGTTATATCATTCAAAGAAAAATAACGATTAAACAAATTTGAATTACTACGTGTTCAATCAGTATGTCAAAAACAAGATGGCAAGATTGGATTGAGTTGTCTTTTTCCAGAGTTTTTTCTGATAAGAATAAAAATACCATTGAGAGATTTACGATCAATGTGTCGATTTTTGGCTTCATAATACACCTTCTTCTAATCTTAGGAAAGAAATACGATGTCTTTCATTCTAGAATTGATAATATTCTACTTACTGATCCTATTTCCGCTATCTATACTCCATTTTCGATAATATTGATCTATGAGATATATCTCTTGATTCATTATCTTCCCAGGTCCTTTACAACTTCAGTTTCAAAACAATTTGAAATTATCTCTCTCATTGTAATTCGGAGAATATTTGCGGATATTCCTCACATTGAGATCACTGCATCTTGGCTTAATTCACCGAGTAATTTGCAACTTATATATGATTTGATTGGAATTCTAATTCTATTTTTTCTAATCTTTCTTTTTAATAAAAGTCGTAATAAAATTATGCCTTCGCGCCTTACCAATAATCTCCGACGTTTTGTCAATTCTAAACGAGCAATAAGTCTGGTGCTTCTGCCAGTTTTAGCCCTAACGAGTGCATACACATTAATTTCTTGGATTCACTTGCAGTTTTTTAGTCCATCTGTAATCAATTCATTCGAGCTCAATGCGATTTTTTACAATGAATTCTTTACCATTTTGATTTTAGCGGATGTCTTTATTTTATTGCTTTCATTTCAGTACACGGAACGATACTCTCAGCTCATTCGAAATACTGGTTTTGTAATTTGTACGATACTCATTCGTTTATCTTTTTCTACAAATGGCTTGACCAATATTGCCTTAATTGTGTCAAGTGTGATCTTTGGATTATTGGTACTTCGAATTTATCAGGCGACTGAGCATTTAGAAGAGAAAATAGCTTGACTTTCAGTTCATTTTAATTCTATTTTCGAAATGGTGGATTAGAGCAATGTTATATTACTTCCATCAACCTTAATAACGTCTCCTGGAATACATTTGGCGCGCCTTCGTAACTCTACTACACCATTTCTTATTACTTCTCCATCATCCACGATCATCTTCGCATGCCCACCGGTTTGAGCGATGCTAAGGGCTTTAAGAAGCGCCATAAGCTCGATGTAATCACCAATTATTTTGAATTCGATTTTATTTTCCATTTAGATCCATGGCTTTTAGAGTATTCATCATTAATGAAGCTATTGTCATAGGCCCAACTCCTCCCGGAACAGGAGTAATATAGCTTGTTTTTGGGGCGACCTCTCTAAAATTCACGTCGCCAACCAGTCGCCAACCTCGTTCTCGAGAGGAATCATCAACACGAGTAGTACCCACATCTATAATTACCGCACCATCTTTTACCATCTCAGCAGTTACAAACTCTGGTTTTCCTATAGCTGCAACTAAAATATCTGCTTGAAGACAAAGCTCTTTTAGGTTCTGGGTGCGAGAATGTGCAAGTGTGACTGTACAATTTCCTGGGTTCGAATTTCTACTTAACATGATACTCAATGGAGTTCCAACAATATTGCTTCTTCCTAAAACGACACAATGTTTTCCCGAAGTTTCAATTTTATTCCTCTTTAGAAGTTCCATGATGCCAGCAGGGGTCGCTGGTAAAAACCCAGGAAGGTTCAATAGCATATTTCCGAGGTTCATGGGATGAAAACCATCTACATCTTTATTAGGACTAATATGATCTGTTATTTTGGTCTCGTTGATGTGTTTGGGAAGCGGAAGTTGGACAATAAATCCGTCAATCTCTTCATCTTGATTGAGCTCTTCCACTTTGTTTAAAAGTTCTTGCTCAGTAAGGGTATCTTCAAATCGAATTAATGAGCTTTTAAACCCAATCTCATCACATGCTTTAACCTTTGCTCCAACGTATGACATTGAGCCTCCATCATTCCCAACGAGAACAGCGGCTAGATGAGGAATTTTCATGCCTTTTTGTTCTCGACTCGCTACAGCTGTTTTCAACTCTGCTCTAATTTCTTCTGCTGTTGTCTTTCCGTTAAGTCTTTGCATATGGTTTTTTTACAAAGATAATAAGCCTTCTATTTAAGAAGTAGTAATTCATCGTATCTTTGTAAAAAACTATTCAACAATGAAAAAAATAGTATTGACTTTATTTATTTGCATTTCCTTGCATGCCGAGTCTCAAACTGAATTCAATGGATCCGAAATTGGTATTGAGTTACATGGAGGAGCGTCTAATCTAGGAGGAACATTTAGTCTAGGACTAAAGTATGCTGCTATAATTAATGAAAATTTTGCTGTTGGTCCCTCTTTTCGTCTTCAGCGGCTTTGGAACAATAATTTAGGTGTCTCTACAAGCGCGAATCTTTGGGGTGGAGGAATATGGGCTCATGCCAGATACAAAAATGCATTATTTGGAGGAGTTGAATTTGAATTAATTAAAAGTCCCTATAATCCAATTGGTTGGGTTCCTGCAGAAAGGAAATGGGCTCCCACTTTATTTATTGGAGGAGGTTTTTCTAAGGAATACAATCAAAAAATCCGGATTAATCTCGGTATTTTTTATGATGTAATTAATGCCGAAAACAGTCCTTTTAGAAGCAGCTACACCATTAAAATTAAAGATAGCCAGACAGGACAGGTTCAGAAGATCTTACCGATTATTTATCGCATTAACTTTTTCTTTCCGATTGGTAATAAATCAAAAGAGAAATAAAATGAGAATAGGAATTGTATTATATCCTACGTTTGGAGGGAGTGGAGTTGTTGCTACAGAGCTTGGTAAGGCATTGGCAAAGAAAGGACATATGATTCATTTTATTACGTATTCCCAACCTGTAAGACTTGGGGGTTTTAAGGAAAATGTATTTTATCATGAGGTCTCGGTTTCAGATTACCCTCTATTTGATTTTCAGCCATATGAAACTGAGCTTGCAAGTAAGATGGTAGATGTGGTTAAATATGAAAAACTAGATCTGATTCATGTGCATTATGCCATACCTCATGCATCTGCTGCTTTTATGGCGAAACAGATATTGGCAACCCAAGGCATCGCAATACCTTTTGTGACCACACTTCATGGAACTGATATAACACTTGTTGGAAGAGACCCTTCTTTTGAACCTGTCATTACTTTTTGTATCAATCAGTCTGATGCTGTTACGGCCGTTTCACAAAGTTTGAAGGATGATACACTGAAGCATTTTGATGTTAAGAATGACATTCATGTGATTCCTAATTTTATTCGGATTCATAAAAATGAGGATAATGAGGATTTGGCCGAGACACGCGGTTTGTATGCTAAAGAAAATGAACGTATTCTTTGCCATGTTTCAAATTTTAGAAAAGTCAAGCGTGTAGAGGATGTTATTAAGGTTTTTGCGAAAGTAATTAAATCTAGACCTTCGAAATTGATTTTTGTCGGTGATGGACCTGAAAGATATCATTGTGAAATGTTATGTCGTGAATTATCACTTTGTGAGCATATTTTGTTTTTGGGTAAAGTAAGAGACACTTCACCTGTTTTGAAAATTTCTGATGCATTTATGCTTCCATCTGAAACAGAAAGTTTTGGTTTGGCAGCTTTGGAGGCGATGGCCGTTGGTGTGCCAGTTATTTCCTCAAATACGGGAGGGATTCCAGAGGTTAATGCCCATGGGTTTTCCGGCTTTTTATCAAATGTAGGTGACATTGAAGATATGGCGAAAAACACGCTCCATGTATTGGAGGACCAAAACCTTAGCACATTTAAACAAAATGCTAAAAAACAAGCAGAGAAGTTCAGTCTAGAAGAGGTTCTGCCCTTATATGAGGAAATTTATAGTAAATTAGTTCAGTAATATTGTGCTTTTTTATTTCACAGTAAAGAACAAACATTTCCTTTTACAATGCCCAATAAAAATAAAATAAGCGATTGGATTTCTTCAAGAAAAAAAAGACTTGAGTCTCTTAAAGCGGATGAACTCTATCCACTAATTGTTGAAGGAGATAAACAGGCTTTGAGTTCGGCTATAACTTTAATTGAAAGTCAAAACAATCAAAATAAACTTGAAGGAAGAGCGCTTATTGAAAAATGTTCTTCTTCAAGACCAAGGTCTTGGAGGATAGGAATCACTGGAGTCCCAGGTGTTGGAAAAAGTACTTTTATTGAAGCTTTTGGTAGAATCGTCATTGAAGCAGGGCATAAGTTGGCTGTTTTGGCCATTGATCCATCTTCTAATGTTTCTGGCGGAAGTATTCTAGGAGATAAAACCAGAATGGATTGGCTTTCTAATCAAGAGAATGCTTTCATTCGACCAACTGCTGCTGCAGGAAATTTGGGTGGTGTTGCACGAAATTCACGAGATGCATTGGTATTATGCGAAGCAGCTGGATTTGATGTTGTTTTCATCGAAACTGTAGGGGTAGGGCAATCTGAAACGATGGTTCACGACATGGTTGATTATTTTCTTTTGCTTATGCTTTCTGGTGCTGGTGATGAACTTCAAGGTATGAAAAGGGGAATAATGGAGCTCGCAGACACTTTATTAATTACTAAAGCTGATTCGGGAAATGAAAAAAAATCAGAAATGGCCAGGAGAGAATATGCCAATGCCGTCCATTTGTTCCCTGCAAAAGAAAGTAAGTGGGTGACCAATGTAATTACCACAAGTAGTATCAATGGCAAAGGACTTCAAGAGGTTTGGGATAATATCGAAAGCTATTTTAATCAGATCAACCTTAACGGTTTTTATGACTCGAATCGAATGAATCAAGATTCGAGATTTTTAAAAAGTAATTTGACAGATTTCATCATGCAAGAAATAGAAGGAGATTCTCAACTTAAGGTATATTTTGAGAAGCTTGAAAATGACATAAAAGAGGGAAAGGTATCAATAACCTTAGCTGTAGAGTTGTTGTATCAAGCCTATATTGATTCTGTTAATAAATGATCACTTGACAATAATGGATTGAGTAGATTGACTCAAGTCGTTCGAAAAAGTGATTACATAGCTTCCTCGTATTATATTTTCAGGTAATGCCAAACTTTTGCAATTTGAAACATGATTAAGAAATAGAAGTTCCCCAATGTTATTACATATACGAATGACCCCAGAAAATGGTTTGGCAAAATGAACCTTTCCATTCGTTTCAATTGGATTTGGATAGCATAAAACACCTTCGTTCAAGTATTCTTCAATTGAATTCTGGAGATTAATCTTACACAATCCTGCGTTGAAAGTACCCACCCAAATATTTTGTAACTCATCGATTTTAATTGAAAGGACGTAATCATCAGGTAGTTCAGAATTCAGTGTGTTCAGATACTGCCACGATTCCCCATCTTTAAAAATAAGGCCTGAGACCTCTGAACCAATGACAAGTTCATCACCCATAAATTGAAGACAATTTAATGCGTTTGAGGGCAACCCGGAATTTAGATTATTAAAATTATTCCAAGGCCCTCCCACGTCAGTGTCATATACCAATCCAGCAGCAGGTGAAAGAAACCAGGGCTGACCATTTCCATCAATTTCAATTGCAACAACAGAATTGTCAGGCAAGTCTGAGTTAATTATGGTGTATTCGTTGTACTGATTTAAAGAATCAAAATAAATAATACCGCCATTTATTGTTCCGACATATTTTTCATTGTGAGTACCTATTTGAACTGAGGTTATATTGTTGGTAAGTAAATTATTGTCCTGCATGTTCCAATGTTCCCAGTTGGTTCTATCATACATAAATAACCCTTCAGTAGTTGAAATCCATATATTGCTCAATTGATCTATGTTTATGTCCCTGATAAGATTATCCAGTAGCCCGGAATTTGAAACATTAAAATTCTCCCAATTGGATCCATCGTAAGAAAACAATCCTCCATTTACTGTTCCAATCCAAATGATTGAGTCCCCATCCGCTTTTAGTGCTCGGATATCATCGCTATATAAAGGAGAATTATTTGAATCAAATATTTCCCATTGATTGTTTATGAATCGAGCCAATCCAGCATCAGTACCAATCCATAAGCCATTATTTTGAATCTCAATACATCTTACTGTATTGAATGGGATTTCGGAGTTTTCTGTATTATAATTTGTAATGACTTGAGATTCTAAATCTGTCATTGAAATCAGAAAACAACAAATAATTTTTAAAACTGCTCTTGCACTATTCATTGGTTTTGATGAATCTCTTTGTGTGAGATTTTCCGTCATGATTAAATCGTACGGAATACATTCCAGAAGCAAGTTTTTTAATTTTTACTGGATGTTTATTACTTCCTTTAGTATCATCAAAAGTCATTTTCAATATTTCATTGCCTAATTGATCATAAACTGACAATTGGACTTGAGATGAGCTTAGTAATGCATATGAAACTTCAAAAGAACCATTGTTAGGGTTTGGAGATAATGTCAGGCTATTTTGAAATGAAATCTCATCAATGTCTAGACATGGTTCTACTACAGCATCAACAGCAACGAGATCACTTGAGCAACCATTTTCTGAAGCTTGGACATAAAAAGTTGTAGTTGTTGATATCGGTGGAGTCGTAAAGGAATTACCTGTGCCAAGAATATTGTTATTTGCATCTAGCCATGTTAAGTCACCTATTCCTGATGCGGTTAAGGATGCAATTCCAGAATTACATATAGTATCGCCTATTACAGTAGGATCAGACATGTTTTGAATAGTCGCATCAACGGGAACCATGCCGCTTAGACATCCATTTTCTGATGCTTGGACATAATATGTCGTTGTTTGAGAAATTATAGGTGTAGAGAAGGTACTGCCAGTTCCTAATACAGTTCCACTTGCATCCATCCATGTTAGACTTCCTATTCCTGAAGCTGACAAAATTGCACTTCCTGAATTACAAACCAGATCACCTGAAACAACTGGGTCAGACATGCTTTGAACTGTTGCATCAACTGGTACCATGTCGCTTATACATCCATTATCAGATGCCTGCACATAATAAGTTGTAGTTTGCGAAATAGTAGGTGTAGAGTAGGTGCTTCCCGTTCCTAAGATGGTACCATTTGCATCCATCCATGTTAGGTTTCCTATTCCAGTAGCCGACAAACTCGCACTTCCAGAATTGCAGACGATATCTCCTGAAACAATCGGATTATCAATATTAGGAGCCATACTAACAATTACTGGTACTTGGTTACTGGTACAAGTTCCATTTTCCGTTAAGACCTCCCAATCATAGAAGTAGTAATAATATGAAGAGCTTGAGGTTGCTCCTACAATTGACAACACATCTTCTAGGACATATGGAAAAGTCGCAGAATTATTATTTCTGTACAAACCTCCTGAAGGAAGACTCGTAGCAACCAACTCATGGTCATATCCCGCAGGGACTGCAAAGTTTAGTTGAATTCGGCTAGCACCAGCAGGAACGGTTACAGTTGTCGATTCTAAAACTGCACCGCCACTTTCATGAAGTTCAACTGTAATATCTCCTCCATTTAGTGCATACACTAACGTGCTTTCAAGTGTGAATGGGGCATACGCATGAAAGATATTTCCTTGAGAAGAGGTGAGGTATCCTCCACCACCAATTCCATTCGTATGGGGTTCAGCATAAAGAGTATTTGTATAGTAATCGGTATTATTTACATAATATGTTGTACTATTATTTAAAACTCCAGTAGTATAATTTTCACCAATAGAAATCAATGTTCCATTCTCATCAAACCATTCAACTTCTCCTGAAGATATAGTCTCAAGTGTTACTGAATTCCCTGGGCAAATCTCTGCATTTGTGACTGTTGGAGGGGTAGGCACAACACTATTTATCTCATAAGGTAGTGATGTCGCTGTTCCGCAGTAGTTAGTCACAGTACATTCGTATGATCCTGCTTGACTGACCACAATGGTTTGAGTATCTTCACCCGTACTCCATAGATAGTCTGTTCCTGCTGATGCTGTGAGTTCAATTGTTTGACCTGTGCATAAATTATTCGATTCATTTGTGCTTATTGTTGGTAGCGCTCCTGAATTTTGCGGAAGCTGCATTGTTAAAGTGACAGGAACAGCAGTGTAGTTGTTGTCTTCATATTCCTCTTGGAAGTAATTGTTTTTGTCAACCTCCATAACAATATAATAATCGCCATTGCAGGTATTAGGTGGTATATTAATCCACATTCCATCTAGCCATTTTCCGTATACATCAGTCCATCCAGAAGATATGCCTTGTTCCACAATAGAACAATTGTAGTTTCCTCCTCCTAAATTCCAATTTGAAAAATTTGAGTTAGCCATTACGTTTCCACCGTTATACACCGTGTTATCATCTCTACAATGACCATAATATGTGCTACCTGTACTACTACCACATTGTCCGTAATCCATTAAACAAAAGCCTATTTTGGCACCATCTCCTACAATAGGCCAGTTTAGCGGATGGGGATCTGATGTTTGTATTCTCAAAGTCATTACTGCCCAGTCATCTACATGGTTGTGTCCATGACTTTCATGGTAGGTCATGCTTCCAGTCCATGTATCTTGATAAGACATAGTGTTTCCATCTTTTATATATATTCTTTGGAGTAACATTTGTTTTGGATTGTCAACACCATTTGGACAAGTAAATGTTCCACTTGAAGAAACTCCATAGATTGTATCATTTCCGCAGATAAAGGCACGATTACCATTGGAATCCTGACCTCTAACGGTAAATGACCCATGTCCTATATTGGGTGTAGATCCAGTAACACGAAGTCGGCCATCATCTGGACCTTGATTATTATAATTTTGTCCAGCGCCGGTTTGCGGGTATTCAGTCCATCCATTATCTGATATTCCTTTCCAAGATGCGGTAATATCTGGTAAAAGCAAGCAATTATTAGTTCCGTCTACGCATTCACACGAGGTGGCATTAGTTGTTGTGCATTGAGAAAACACAAGGCCATTAAAGAATAGTATTACAAAAAGTGTAAGTATAAATTTCATAGTAATCAGGTTTTTTCTTAAAAATACAAAATCCAAAACAGTCTTCATAATTTTTTAGTGCTAGATTCTATGATGCAGATTGAAATTAATTTAATTTTGAAGTCATGAAGGGGACAAAAATCTACAGCATTTTAAAATTGAAGTGCCCTCAATGTCACGAGGGTGACTTTTTTGAATCTCATCTATATGATTTAAAAAAGCTAGGACATGTTTTAGAGGAGTGTTCTATTTGTAAAGCCAGTTATGTTCCTGAGCCAGGTTTTTATTTTGGTGCAATGTACGTCTCTTACGGACTTGGTGTAGCATTATTTGTTTCCATATGGGCAAGTGCCAATTGGTTTTTTGAAGAGGTTTCGGTTGGTTTACAGATTACATTGGTTATCGGATCGATATTTCTCTTCGGTCCATTTATTTATGCATTATCTAAAATAATTTGGGCAAATATGTTTATTCATTACAAAGAAAATGATGCTAAATGATTACCTTGCTTTTTGAAATGAATTAAATAAATCTTTGAATATTCACTAACTCTCACCACAAATGATAAACTCAGTTAAGCACAAAGCAAAACTCATTAAAATGACTTCATTGTTTATCTTTGGTATGTCTGCATTATTTGTACATGCTCAAGAAACCATTATTGATGTAAGTCCCGATGAGGTCATTGTTGCAACCTCAACAGCATACCCGATAGACTTCGGAGATGATGGATCGATTGAATTTGTTTTTCGTGTTCAGGAAATGAGTGGTGATACCTTATTGGGTGGGCAACCCTCAACTTATGATGGCGCAAGTTCAATTGTCGAATGTTTGAACGGACAACCCGTTGGAGAAACAGCGAATGGTGTTTTTACGTTATCGAATTTTTCTGGAGGAGGAACCGTTTCTTCGTCAAGTGAATTTGGAACAGATGAAAGTTACCCTCTTGGAATTAATCTTTTAATTGACGCAGGTATTGGGATTTTCCCCTATGTATATGGTAGCTTTTTGGGTATGAATAATCAGTTTTTAGGAGTGCGTTTCACTTCGGGTACAGAGACCCATTACGGCTGGATTGAATTATCTGTCAGTTCAGGAGCTGATACCATAACTGTTCATTCATACGGATACGACGAAACGCCGGGGCAAATGATTGATGTAGGAGGTATAGGAGCCGTTTCTAGCTTTGAAAATGATGAGTTTAGAATATGGAGCCAGTCAGAAAGTTTAAATATTTCGGTCACCGAAAAATCCTTAGGAAAAGATTTTAAAGTCATTTCCTTGTCTGGAAATGTAGTTTATTCTGGAAAGATTCAGGAGTTGAATACACAAATTGATACTTTTCATGTTCCTCAGGGAGTATACCATGTATTGATTGATAGCGCAACTTCATCTGTATGTAGAAAGGTATACAATCATTAGATTATCTCATATATTATTTTTGATGTTTTCTTGTCTTTCGTTGTCATAAAATCTGACATTTAGACATAATTCTGTCCTCTCTTTTGCTTTTTTGTCATAATTAGGGACTCTATTTTGCTGTGGCATATTAATTGACAATTATTTGAAAAAAATAATATTATGGGAAAAATAATAGGAATTGACTTAGGAACGACGAATTCATGCGTTTCGGTCATGGAAGGAAACGAACCTGTCGTTATAGCAAATTCAGAAGGAAAAAGAACAACACCTTCAGTAGTAGCTTTTGTTGAGGGTGGTGAACGAAAAGTAGGGGACCCTGCTAAAAGACAAGCCATTACCAATCCGACCAAAACAATATATTCAATCAAACGATTTATGGGATCAAGTTTTGACGATTGTAAAAAAGAAATCAAAAGAATGCCATACGAAGTTATAAAGGGAGACAATAATACACCTAGAGTTAAAATAGACGATAGAAAGTATTCTCCACAAGAAATTTCAGCAATGATTCTTCAAAAAATGAAGAAGACTGCTGAAGATTATTTAGGGCAAGAAGTAAGTGAGGCAGTTGTCACTGTCCCTGCTTATTTTAATGACTCGCAAAGACAAGCTACGAAAGAAGCGGGTGAAGTTGCTGGATTAACGATCAAAAGAATTATCAATGAGCCAACAGCTGCGGCATTGGCTTATGGTCTAGATAAAAAAGGTATTGATCAAAAAATTGTTGTGTTTGACTTTGGAGGAGGAACACATGATGTTTCTATTCTAGAATTAGGAGATGGCGTTTTTGAGGTGTTGTCTACTGATGGCGATACTCATTTGGGTGGAGATGACGTAGATGAGACCATCATTGAATGGTTGGTTCAAGAATTTAAAAACGATGAAGGTTTGGATTTAAGAGAAGATCCAATGGCTTTACAGCGTTTGAAAGAAGCGGCTGAAAAAGCTAAAATTGAATTGTCTTCAACGACTTCAACAGAAATCAATCTTCCGTACATCATGCCAGTGAATGGTATTCCAAAGCACTTGGTAAGAACGCTCCAGAGAGCCAAATTTGAGCAATTAATTTCAGATATCGTTGAGAAAACAATTGCCCCTTGCCGATCTGCCTTAAAGAATGCAGGGTTATCTGCGGGAGATATTGATGAGGTAATAATCGTTGGAGGTTCTACAAGAATACCGGTTATCCAAGAAAGAGTAAAAAACTTCTTTGGTAAAGCACCATCGAAAGGTGTGAATCCTGACGAGGTAGTGGCCATTGGTGCTGCTATTCAAGGAGGAGTTTTAACCGGTGAAGTAAAAGATGTTCTTTTATTAGACGTAACACCTTTATCTCTAGGAATTGAAACAATGGGTGGAGTTTTCACTAAACTTATTGATGCAAATACAACAATACCTGCAAAAAAGTCAGAGGTTTTTTCTACAGCAGCAGACAATCAACCTTCTGTAGATATACACGTTTTACAGGGAGAGCGCTCAATGGCAAGTGACAACAAAACTCTAGGAAAGTTTCAATTGAACGATATTCCACCTGCAAGAAGAGGTGAGCCACAAATTGAAGTGACTTTCGATATCGATGCGAATGGAATCATCAATATTTCGGCAAAAGATAAAGGAACCGGAAAAGAGCAATCGATCAAAGTTGAGGCTTCTTCAGGATTATCAGACGCAGAGATCGAAAAGATGAAAGCTGAAGCCGAGGCAAATGCTGAAGCTGATAAGAAAAAGAAAGAAGAGGTTGAGGTTATCAATAAAGCGGACTCTACTATTTTTCAAACTGAAAGACAGATGAAAGAATATGGAGATAAAATACCAGCGGACAAAAAACAACCTATAGAAGATGCACTGGCAGAATTGAAAAAAGAATTCGAAGCCAAGAACATTGAAAATCTAGAACCTGCAATGGAAAAACTAAATAATGTATTCCAAGCGGCTTCTCAAGAGATGTACAATGCTGCGAATGCTGAAGGTGCTAATCCAGCAGGTGATGCCGGAGCTCAAGAAGGAGGCGCTACTGAAAACCCGCAAGATGAGGTGACAGACGTTGACTTTGAAGAGGTTAGTGACAAGAAGTAATTCAAATGTTTAAGATTTGATAAAGGCGTCCAATTGGGCGCCTTTTTTTATTCAATAAATCGTATTCTCAGATTAATATTTCGTAAATTGAATCATATTTTGATATGTGGCATTAGTAATGAAATGTTTTCTTGTCTAAAAAAATCGTGTCCACATTCGATTACAATGAGCGCATCTTGCTGGCTAATTTTTTTCAAAAACGATTCGGCTTGACGGGTTCGAATGACCTGATCGTATTTGCCCATAATAATGACAAACCTCCAGTCATTTCTCGCAATCACCTTTTTAAGTTTATAATTAATGGGTCTAATGTTCCTAAAACCCCGCCATGTAATCGAGGCCCGTTGAAAAGACTCCTTGTTTGATGCAAATTTCTGTATAAAGGCAAATACCTTTGGTCGAACGAGTCCCAATCGCCTAGCAAAACGTGCGAACTTAATAAATCTTTGAGGGTATTCTTCCCATGACTTGAATAACTTTCGTGTCCACATGTTTCGAGAAGCCCTGTTATAAAAACTGTTGTTGTCCATGGCATCAGGTGAAATTAAGTGCACCGATTGAATTTTTTGTTCTTGGATTGGTATCAATGACAAAACAAATCGTCCTCCTTGGGAAAATGCAACAAAATGAAAAGTAGTGATGGATTCCTTATCTAGTATTTCTTCAAAAAGTAGATTGAACTCATTTGTTGACAATGGGTCCTTTTCTATTCTTTCAATAGGAAATTTCGAGTTTCCGTGATGCGGAAGAACAATTAAAATGAGTTTGTGATTTGAATCATTTAAAAAATGAAAATCATCAACAGGTCGGCCATGTCCATGCATGCAAATAATATGCTCTGATCCTGAACCACTTATATAGTATTCGATTTGAACATCACCTTTTGCGATGATTTTTGATTCCATATAAACTAAAATAAGATTAAGTATTCATTTTATGTTGCCAAAAAGTGATTAATTAACAATCATTTTTCATTTTGTTAAAAAACAATTAAAATTCTTCATCCTCTCATACCTCAATTAAACTAAATTTGCATTCGATTTATATTGTGTTTTCACTTTTTTTAAATTGAAATTTTTATGCCCAAAGATTCATCTCTAAAATCAATATTAATAATAGGAAGCGGTCCTATTGTCATCGGTCAAGCTTGTGAATTTGATTATTCCGGCTCTCAAGCTTCGAGGTCACTTCGAGAAGAAGGGATTGAGGTCACCTTGATTAATTCTAATCCAGCAACCATAATGACTGATAAAGTTGTTGCGGATAATGTGTATCTAAAACCGTTAGAACCCCAAAGTATTCGAGAGATTTTAGAAAATCATGAAATTGATGCGGTTTTACCAACAATGGGTGGGCAAACAGCTCTGAATCTTTGTATAAAGTGTGATGAAATCGGAATTTGGGAGGAATTTGGTGTTAAAATTATTGGAGTAGATATTAATGCGATCGAGATTACTGAAAACAGAGAAGCTTTTAGAAATCTAATGACGGAGATTGGTGTGCCCATGGCGCCTCAAAAAACGGCGAAATCCTTTCTTGAAGGAAAAGAAATTGCTCAAGAATTCGGTTTCCCGCTGTGTATTCGTCCTTCTTATACCTTGGGTGGATCAGGAGCATCCATACTTCATGATCCCGAACAATTTGACAATCTACTGGAAAGAGGACTTCAACTGTCTCCCATACATGAGGTAATGATAGATAAAGCTCTTCTCGGTTGGAAAGAATATGAGTTAGAGCTTTTAAGAGATTCTAATGACAATGTTGTTATTATCTGTTCAATCGAAAATTTTGACCCAATGGGAATCCATACCGGAGATTCCATTACTGTAGCTCCAGCAATGACATTGTCAGATACGACATTTCAGAAAATGAGGGACATGGCGATCCATATGATGCGCTCAATTGGTGAGTTTGCAGGTGGATGCAATGTGCAATTTGCCGTTTCACCTGATGAAAATGAGAACATTATTGCCATTGAAATCAATCCGCGAGTAAGTCGGTCATCCGCTTTAGCCTCAAAAGCTACAGGATACCCAATAGCAAAGGTAGCTTCAAAATTGGCAATAGGTTATCATTTAGATGAATTGGAAAATCAAATTACCAAAACGACTTCGGCTTTATTTGAGCCAACACTGGACTATGTAATAGTCAAGATACCTAGATGGAATTTCAACAAGTTCCCTGGCACAGATAGAAAGCTTGGGCTTCAGATGAAGTCTGTTGGTGAGGTTATGGGGATTGGTCGTTCTTTTCAAGAAGCCTTACAGAAAGCGTGTCAATCACTTGAAATCAACAGAAATGGTTTGGGTGCAGATGGAAAGGAGCTTACAAATCAAGATGCAATTTTGAATTCTCTTGAAAATCCGAGTTGGAATCGATTATTTCATATCTACGATGCGATTAAACTTGGCATCCCATTTAAAACGATTTTTGAAAAAACGAAAATTGATATATGGTTTTTAAAGCAAATTGAAGATTTAATCAATTTGGAAGATAAAATCGAAAAGTTCCATATTGACAATATATCTAAAGAGCTATTATTTGAAGCCAAGCAAAAGGGTTATGCCGATCGTCAAATCGCTCATCTTTTGCGTTGTATGGAATCTGAGGTTCATAAAAAAAGAAATGATTTAGGAATCAAGCGTGTATATAAGTTGGTAGATACTTGTGCTGCTGAATTTGAAGCCAAAACGCCTTATTACTACTCGACGTTTGAATTTGAAAATGAAAGTATTGTAAGCGATAAAAAGAAAGTAGTTGTTTTGGGTTCTGGCCCTAATAGAATTGGACAGGGAATCGAATTTGATTATTCATGCGTTCACGGGGTTCTTGCGGCGAAAGAATGCGGTTATGAAACGGTTATGATTAACTGCAATCCAGAGACAGTATCTACAGATTTTGACACTTCTGATAAGCTTTATTTTGAGCCTGTTTTTTGGGAACATATTTTTGATATCATTCAGCACGAAAAACCCGTTGGAGTAATTGTTCAGCTGGGTGGACAGACAGCGTTAAAGCTCGCTGAAAAACTTGAACGATATGGAATCAAAATTTTAGGAACAAGCTTTGACGCATTGGATTTAGCAGAAGATCGAGGACGTTTCTCTAAACTGTTAGAATCGAATAATATTCCATTCCCGAAATATGGTGTAGTGGAAAGTGCAGAACAAGCCTTGGAACTTGCTGTTGGTTTAGGGTTTCCATTATTGGTTCGTCCATCCTATGTTCTTGGAGGACAAAAAATGAAAATTGTCATTAATAATGAAGAACTTGAGCATCACGTGGTTGACATTATCAATGAAATGGGAAATAATCAAATACTATTAGACCATTTTCTTGGAGGAGCTATTGAGGCTGAAGCCGATGCAATATGTGATGGAAAAGATGTTTATATTATTGGTATCATGCAGCACATAGAGCCTGCAGGAATACATTCAGGGGATTCTTATGCAGTACTTCCGCCATACAATTTAGGTGACTTTGTGATGACTCAAATTGAGGACATTACCAAAAAAATTGCAGTTGAATTGAAAACGGTTGGCCTAATCAATATTCAGTTTGCCATTAAAGATGATAAGGTTTATGTGATTGAGGCAAATCCTCGTGCTTCAAGGACAGTTCCCTTTATAGCTAAGGCTTATGACGAGCCTTATGTCAATTATGCGACGAAAGTGATGCTGGGAGAGAAAAAAGTAAAGGATTTTAATTTTACTCCACGAAAAAAAGGATATGCCATTAAAATCCCAGTTTTTTCTTATGAAAAATTCCCTGATATTAAAAAGGAATTAGGTCCAGAAATGAAATCTACAGGTGAAGCCATAAGATTCATTGATAACCTTAAAGATCCTTTTTTTACTAAAGTTTACTCTGAAAGAAATATGCATTTATCACGCTAATTAAATTTATCGAATATAGCATGAGTCGTTTTTCTATATTTGTATAATGCGCAGTGTTGAAGAGATCATGAAACCGGTAAAGAGCGAATTGAATGAATTTGAATCTCATTTCGAAGATGCTTTAAAATCGAATGTTCCTCTTTTAGATAAGGTTACCCATTACATTGTTAAAAGAAAGGGAAAGCAGATGAGACCCCTCTTCGTTTTTCTGAGTGCCAAGATGCTCGGGGAAATTAACGAAAAAACATATAGTGCAGCTTCATTGGTAGAGCTTTTACATACGGCAACGCTTGTTCATGATGATGTCGTCGATGATGCCAATGAGCGAAGAGGTTTTTTTTCTGTTAACGCTTTATGGAAGAACAAGATAGCTGTACTTGTTGGTGATTATATGCTGTCCAAAATATTGCTATTGTCATTAGAAAAAGACAATACTGATCTTTTAGGTGTTGTGGCACGTTCTGTAAAAGAAATGAGTGAAGGAGAATTACTTCAAATAGAAAAATCTCGAACACTCGACATCACAGAAAAGGAGTACTTTGATGTAATTCGAAAAAAAACGGCATCCTTAATTTCAACTTGTTGTGAAGCTGGTGCGATAAGTGTTGCTTCAGACGAAGAAAGGGAGAACATGAAAATGTTTGGGGAGAAAGTAGGTCTCGCGTTTCAGATTAAAGATGATATTTTTGACTATGGTTCTCCAAATAATATTGGTAAGCCAACGGGCATAGATATTAGAGAACAAAAATTGACCTTGCCGCTTATTTATGTACTTCGAAACTCACCTCCAAAAATTCAGAAGGAATTAAAACGGATTATAAAGAATCGAAATGAAGAGTCGAAAATGATTAAACGGGCCACTGATTTGGTTATTGAGCATGGGGGAATCAACTATGCATTTGAAAGAATGACTCAATTGGCGGATGAAGCTAAGGAGTTATTAATGAAATATAGTGAAAGTGAGGCTAAAAGTGCGCTTACAGATTTGGTTAATTATACAATTAATAGAGAGAAATAAATGAAAAATCCTTTGATTTATCTTATATTCATATTGGTGCTTTTCGCTTGCGAAGAAGATCTGTCCATTGATTTTGATGATAACGAGGATGTATCGATTAGCCAGGATGCAAAAGGGAAAAACCTTTACACTGACTCAAATTTAAAAGATACCGTAGACTTTAAATGCCAAGAATGGTATCCAGAAAAAAAGCAGTTAAAGATAGAAGGTGGATTAGATAGGCAAAATCGGAGACATGGTACTTGGTATTACTACAATGAAGAAGGTGGCGAAATGTCGATGACAACCTATACAAATGGAAGAAAACAGGGGTTTTCAATTGTAAAACATCCTAATGGTGCCATATATTATATGGGGGAATATGACATGGATAAAAAAGTGGGGAAATGGAAATTTTATAATGAAAAAGGTGAAAAAGTAAATGAGGTTAACTATGACAATTAATGAGTAAAATCCCACCCCATATCGTTGATCAAATTATGCAAACCGCTATTATTGAGGAAGTTATTGGTGAGTTTGTTCAGCTTAAAAGAGCGGGGTCAAACCTAAAGGGATTAAGCCCATTTACGGATGAAAAAACACCTTCTTTTGTAGTTTCACCTGCAAAACAAATCTTTAAGTGCTTTTCTACAGGAGCCGGAGGAACGGTGGTGACCTTTTTAATGGAAAAAGAGCACTTCACTTATCCAGAAGCATTGCGTTGGTTGGCTGACAAGTATGGTATAGAAATACCGGAGGCCAGAAAACAGACTAAAGAGGAACTTGAGAGTATTTCCGAGAAAGAAAGTCTTTTTGTGATTAATGATTTTGCAAATCAATATTTCCAGGACAATATGCATTCTCGTGAAGAGGGAAGGTCGATTGGTTTAAGTTATTTTGTTGAACGGGGATACAATGCCGAAATTATTGAAAAATTTCAGCTTGGATATTGTATCGATAAAAGTGATGATTTTTCTAAATCTGCAATACAAAAGGGTTATAAAAGTGAATACCTTTCGAAGGTTGGTTTAATAAAAATGAAGGATGACCGCACTTTTGATTTTTACAGGGGGCGTGTTATTTTCCCAATTCATAGTATTTCTGGTAGGGTGTTGGGGTTTGGTGGTAGAACATTAAAAAGTGATAAAAAGGTAGCCAAGTATTACAATTCACCAGAGAGTCCTATTTATAATAAAAGCGAAATTTTATACGGACTTTATTTCTCAAAGGGAGAGATTATAAAACGTGATGAATGTTTTTTGTGTGAAGGATACACTGATGTTATTTCTTTATATCAGTCAGGTATTCAAAATGTAGTGTCTTCTTCTGGTACATCGTTAACAAAGGAGCAGGTGCGACTTGTTAAAAGATATACCCAAAACTTAACCATATTATATGATGGAGATGCTGCTGGAATCAAGGCATCTTTCAGGGGTATTGATATTATTTTAGAAGAAGGACTAAACGTCAAAGTAGTCATGTTTCCAGATGGTGAAGACCCAGATTCATTTGCTAAAAAGAGTTCTCTAGATGAATTGACGAACATGATTGAGGAGAACAAACAGGATTTCATAAGTTTCAAGGCCTCCGTTTTAATGGATGGTATCGAGAATGATCCAATAAAGAAGTCGAAGTTGATCAGAGATGTGTTGGAATCTGTATCACTCATCCCTGACCAAATTACGCGAAGTGTTTATGTTCAAGAAATTGCGAAAAAGTTTGATATTGAGGAACGAACCATTTCGAATGAGCTTTTAAAGGTACTTCGATCTAAGGCTTCAAAATCAAATAACTACCCTGGCCATGTCGAAGAAGTTCACACATCGGACATTATTAAAAAGAGTTCTGAAGCCCATGTAAAAGTATCGACCAATGACGTATACGAATTAGACTTGATTCGTTTTATGGTTCTTTTTGGTACAAAGGAAATGTTGATTTCCGATGAAGATGATAAAGAAGAAAAATCTTGCTGTGTTATTCAGCTTATTTGTGATGAGGTTTCTAAAGATGATCTAACTTTTAACAATGAACAGTATCGACTCATTTATGAGATGTTCGAAAAAAACCTTCAAGAAAATGTTTTACTAACAGCTTCTCATCTTAAAAAATTAGAGAATCAAAAAATAGTATCTTTCGTATCAAATATAGAAAGTAGTGAAATAGAGCTAAGCCACAATTGGATACAGAAATATAATATTTACACAAAATCAGAAAGTGATAATATTTATAAATCAGTAATGAATTCGGTTTATAATTTCAAGTATCATAAGGTGGATGAGCTTTTAGCTAAGGTTAAAAAGGAGATTCAAGAATCTGCTAGTGGCGATGAAGAACTGTTGAGTTTATTAGGAGAGCAAATGAGTTATGAACGAGTAAAAAAAAAGTTATCCGATAAACTGGGTAGAATAATATTAAAATAATGACTGAATCTCTTTTTAGTTTGGGCCCCTTTGATATAAACATTTGGAATATATTGTTTTTGATTATTCTTTACTATTTAGCCTACAGGGGGAGAAGGATCGCTTTAGGTATTCTAAATAAATATGTCCGCAAGACAGAAATACGGATACAAGGAAGAAGACTGGCGTGGATAAAATTGCTAAGTCAGAGTATCTATTTATTGGCTTTTTATGTAGCCATATTAAGTCTTCGCATAAATAATCCAAATGTTGACTTTGATGATATGCTCAACTATCCAATCATCAAATTATCAAAGATTAAAATTGCGTTTTATCACATCGTTGTTATTATAACTGTTGTGTTTCTTGCAAGATTGGCAGTGTTCATAACAAGATTATATATTGCCAGAAAATTAAAAGACAATCCCAAATACAATGAGGGTAATTTATACATATTCACTCAATTGGCTAAGTATGTTATTTATATCTTTTCAATTTTATTTTGTTTTCAAGCATTAAACATCCCGCTATCTAATCTTCTTTTTGGATCGGCTGCGGTCCTTGTTGGTATTGGTCTTGGATTACAAGATGCATTTAAAGATTTAATTGCAGGGTTTATTCTATTGTTAGAAGGGAATCTAAAAGTGGGAGATGTTATAAAAATATCTTCTTCTGAAAAAGAATCAGACCTCGTTGCTAAAATCAAGAAGATTAATATTCGAACAACTCAAATCCAAACGTGGGAGGGAAATGTGTTGGTAATGCCAAATTCAATTTTAACAAGGGATCAAGTTGAAAACTGGAGCCATAGCTCTCGCTTGACGAGGTTTAAAATTGTTGTGAGTGTGGTCTATGGAGTGGACACAGACCTAGTAAAAAAGCTACTTGAAACGGCAGCACTGTCTCACCCAAAAGTCAAAAGGACACAACAGATATTGGTTCGGCTAGCCGATTTTGGTGAAAACGGTTTAAATCTTGAGCTCATATTTTGGGCTGACCAGCATTGGGATATACAAACTTATAAGTCTGAGATTCGTTTTGAAATTGACCGATTATTTAGAGCGAATGGTATTCGAATACCATATCCACAACGAACAGTTCATCTACCAAAAGACAAGTAATTAAAGACAGTTTTTATATTTTTTTATCGTGTTCTCAATTCCGTAATACAGGGCGTCAGAAATTAATGCATGACCAATAGATACTTCAGCAAGTGGTTTTACGTTCTCCTTGAAAAAGTTTAAATTATCGAGATTCAAATCATGACCAGCGTTCACTAACAATCCGGATTGTTCTGCGATTAAGGCTGCTTTAGAATAATTCTGAATAGCGGATTCAGGATCTTTTGTAAACTCAGAAGCGAATGGCCCAGTGTAAAGTTCAATCCGATCGGTTCCTGTCTTTACAGCGTCAATAACGCTTTTCTCATCTGCATTTACAAATATTGAAACACGAGTTCCATTCTCATGTAATTGATCTATAATTCCTTTAAGTCTATCCATTTCTTTTTCTACGTTCCAACCATTATCTGAGGTGAGAACGTTTGGGGGGTCTGGCACTAGGGTCGCCTGATGAGGTTTGATTTCTTTAATGATTCTCATATATCTTTCATCGGGATATCCTTCAATATTAAATTCTGTATAAATGTGCTCAGAAATACTGTATACATCTTTTAAAGTAATATGCCTTTCATCCGGCCGAGGATGTACTGTTATTCCGTCAGCTCCATATCTTTGACAGTCTATTGCAAACTGAGTGACATCGGGCAGATTGCCACCTCTCGCATTTCTTATTGTGGCAATTTTATTAATATTCACACTTAGATGAATCATGGTACAAATTTTGGAGTGATAAAATTACAAACTCTGAAATGATTTTACTACTTTGGAAGCCTTATGATTGCAATTGATTTAATTACATATGAAATACCTCCCCTTGTCCATACCGATACTGGGGAAAAAGCGCTTTCATGGATGGACGAATTTAAGGTCTCTCATCTCCCTGTTTTAAAGAGTGGCAATTTCGTAGGTCTGGTTTCTGAAACTCATATTTTAGATAAAATGAATCCATCAGAAAACCTTGATGTTTTATTCCAGCACCTTCCGAGACCTTTTGTTTTTTCGAATGCACACCTCTTTGAAATTCTTTCTAAAATATCTGAATATAAAATCAGTGTAATTCCTATTTTGGATGAAAACGAACAATACCTTGGGTGTACGAGTATTTTTCAACTGATGACATCCATTGCTGAAACCTCTAGTATGAAAGAGAAAGGGGGAATTCTCGTTTTAGAAGTAAATCAATTGGATTATTCCATGGCCGAAATTGGTCAAATTGTTGAGAGTAATGATGCGAAAATATTGAGCTCATCAATTCTATCTAATGCGGCATCAACCGAGCTTGACATTACACTAAAAATCAATCAAGAGGATTTAACAAGGATCATTCGTACCTTTGAAAGATATGATTATGTGGTGAAAGCCTCTTATCAAAAAGGCAGTGGTGACGAAGACCTCCAATGGCGCTATGACGTCCTTATGAACTATTTGAATTTTTAAAAATGCAGATTGCGATTTACGGTAGAAAAATCTCCAAACAAAATCTAAAAAGCTTTTATTATGTTTTTGAACTGATTCAATCTTTCAGTTGGGATTTAATGATTGAGGAAGATTTGGCAAATTCTGTTGCTCAAAAAGGGAAAATTGATTTCACTTATAATACCTTTAATTCACACAAGGATTTAAAATCAGGAGTGGATTTGGTGATTAGTATGGGAGGAGATGGAACCTTTTTAAAGTGTGTCAGCTATATAAAGGATTCTGGAGTTCCAATAATGGGTATTAATATTGGTCGCTTAGGTTTTTTAGCGAATGTTTCATTGGATCAAATTTCAGAGGCGCTTCATGATATAAAGGCAAAAAAATACGTTTTTCAAAAACGTTCTTTGTTGAAAGTGGAAGTGGAGGGAGCTTTGGATCAAGAATACCTTGCAATGAATGAGTTAACCATTCATAAAAAAGATACGACCTCAATGGTTGCTGTTAATGTGTCTTTGGATGATAATTTTTTAAATACGTATTGGTCAGATGGTTTAATTGTTTCAACACCGACAGGTTCAACTGCGTATAATTTAAGCTGTGGAGGACCAATAATTACTCCGGGGTGCCAGGTACATATTATTACACCTATTGCTGCTCATAATCTGAATGTTCGTCCCGTTGTTGTTCCAGATCATATGCCAATAAAACTAAATGTTGAGGGAAGGAATCGTTCATACCTTATGAGTGTTGACGGTAAATCAATAAGTATTAAACAAGGTCAAGAAATCAGAATAAGTAAAGCGGATTTCATGATAAATGTCATTAAATTTGAAAACAATAATTTTCTCGACACCATTAGGAATAAAATGTTGTGGGGAAGTGACAAACGAAATTAAAAATATAGAAAATGAAAAAAATATTAACAATCTTTTTATTTGCCATAATGTTTTTCAACGTTAATGCGCAGTCTCCTCTCAAAAATGAAATTGATAGTATTTCATATTTAATCGGTCAAAGCATTGCCAAAAATGTTTTGGGTCAAATGGGTGAAGCAAATAAAGATATGATTATGAAGGGCATGGGAGATGGTTTATATGAAATACCGGTTTTATTATCAGATCCTAATAATGCAATGTTGAATGCTTATTTTCAAGAAAAGAATAGATTAAAAGCAGAGCAATCGGAAAAAGAAAACCAGCTTGCAAAAATAGCAGGTGAAAAATGGCTGGAAGAAAATAAAAAAAATAAAGATGTACAGGTTACAGCATCGGGTTTGCAATACATTGTTTTAGTAAAAGGAGACGGTCCAAAACCGAATGCTACGTCCAAAGTTAAGGTTCATTATCACGGAACAACTCCTTATGATGTTGTTTTCGATAGTTCGGTAGACCGCGGCGAGCCTATTACTTTTGGCTTAAATCAAGTAATCAAAGGTTGGACAGAAGGTGTTCAGCTAATGCCAGTGGGTTCTAAATTTAAGTTTTTCATTCCTCAAGAATTGGCATACGGCGCCAATCCTCAACCTGGTAGTGCAATCATGCCATATATGCCACTGGTGTTTGAGGTTGAGCTTTTAGAAATTGTACCAGAATAAAAATAAAATCTAAATTTATATCAATGAAAAACTCCTATTTAATACTAACTTTTATTTTGTCTTCTTTTTTGGTCTTTGGTCAAAAGCCCAAAATGGATGATGGAATTTACGCTCTTTTTATCACGAATAAGGGTAAAATTTATTGTGCACTTGAATACGAAAAAACACCCATGACGGTAGGTAATTTTGTAGCCTTAGCTCAAGGAAAGTTTGAAAAAGATTCAATTAGAATTTCTAAACCTTACTATAATGGACTGAAATTCCATCGCGTTATTACTGATTTCATGATTCAAGGAGGATGTCCATTAGGAAATGGAACGGGTGATCCTGGTTATAAATTTCCGGATGAAATTGATAATTCGTTAAAGCATACTGGTCCAGGTATATTGTCAATGGCAAATTCTGGCCCAGCTACTAATGGAAGTCAATTTTTCATTACGCACAAAGCGACACCTTGGTTGGACGGCAAACATACTGTTTTTGGTCATGTGATTCAAGGGCAGGATGTGGTTGATTCCATACAGAAAGATGATGTCATCAAAAAACTTAAAATTATAAGAAAGGGTAAAAAAGCAAAGAAGTGGAATGCCGCAGAATCCTTTAATAGAATTTCTCACGAAATCGAAGAGAACAATACCAATGCCAATGCTGAATTTGCAAAAATTGATGCCATGTCGAAGGGCCAATACAGTCAGTTTATGTTTAATGAAGTCTTAAAAAATTATCCTAACGCTCAAATTTCAGAATCAGGTTTGGTGTTTGTTGTTGAAAATGCAGGAGAGGGGATGATTCCTGTTCCAGGCTGTCCTGTTTCGCTTCATTATACGGGGACATTTAGAAAAGATGGTGAGAAGTTTGATTCTTCATTAGATCGAAATGAGCCGTTTAATTTCACTTACAAAGTCCAGAAAATGATTCCTGGGTTTGAGGAAGGCATATCAATGATAGGTAAAGGAGGAAAAATCAAAGTATTCATTCCTTACTACCAAGCATATGGGAAGAAAGGGAGAGGTCCAATACCTGCGTATTCCGATTTGGTTTTTGATATTGAATTGTTGGATGTTCAGGAAGCTGTAGAGTCGAAGCCAAAACCTTCACACGATGATCATGATGGACACAACCATGATGGGCACGACCATAAGCATTAGTTGTTAAAGGCGTAATTGATAATATTCGCCCCCATTTGTAGAGCTTCTTGTCTTTTGCTGCCTGGATCGTTGTGAACACTTTGGTCCTCCCAGCCATCGCTTAAATCTGTTTCGTAGGTATAAAGACAAACGAGTCTGCCATTGGAGAATAATCCAAAAGCTTGGGCACGCTTGCCATCATGTTCATGAATCTTAGGTAAGCCTGGAAGTTTGAATTTTTGATTAAATATCGGATGACTACTCGGTAATTCAACCAAATCTTGATTCGGGAATATTTTTTTTAATTCGATCCTGATGAATTGATCCATACCGTAATTGTCGTCGATATGTAAAAACCCTCCAGCTTCTAAATACATTCTTAAATTTTCAGCTTCAAATTTTGAGAAAACAACGTTTCCATGTCCTGTCATATGAATGAAAGGGTATTGAAAAAGATCTTTACTCCCCACCTCTACGTAGGGAGGGTCTTCGTTTATTTTTGTGCCAAGTGACTTATTACAATATTTAATGAGATTTGGAAGGGCAGTGGGATTTGCATAATAGTCACCACCGCCGTTGTATTTTAATACTGCGAGTGATAAGTTCTGTTGTGAATTCAACAAAGCGGGTAAAAGGATTAAACAGAATATTATAACAGTTTTCATATTTAAAAATAACAATTAAGAAGCAAAGTAAAGAGATAGTATTGCCAATATAGAGGCAATTAATCCAATGGCTTTTTGAGTAGTAAATAATTCTCGAAATACAACAAAGCCAAATATTGCCGAAAATACAACTACCGAAACGTTAACAATTGCCAAAATACTTGAATTGGTAAAATCAATTACTTCGTAGGTTTTTAGTAAGAGAAATATTGAAAAGTAATTTGGTATTCCAAGAACAATCCCTGCAATGATATTTTTTAATTTGATTTGGATTGATTTAAATATCATTTGATATATAAGGACGAATGAACCAATAATCCCTGCAATACCAAAGCCAAATGATGAAAACAATGCCGGAGTAAGCTCGTTAAGAACGTGCTGCTGGGTGTAGTTCAATGTCAGGTCGAGAATCCCGCTACCGATAAAAAGCACGAGTAACATTTTCCATGAACTGCTCTTGTGGTCTGATCTGTTTTGATTGATAGATACAAGAAGAACCCCGGCTAGAGCCAATAGTATACCCATTATTTTAAGAAGAGTTAGGGCTTCATTGTAGATTAAAATCATACCAATCATAGAAACGGCTAAGCTCATTTTAACAGCGACGGATGTAATGGCTACTCCATTTTTTTGAGAGCTTTTCCCCATTAAAAAGAATAATGAAATGAAAAGTAAAGAGACCAAAAAGGTGTATGGAATCCAATCTAACTGAATCCAAATTTTTGAAGAAAACTCTTGAGAGTACAATGTAAAACCAAAAATAAACGCTGTGAAGTAATTAAAAACAATGGCCTGAAAGGTATCTATTTTATACTTATCGAATAAACGAAATATTACAAATATTAAGGTTGAGGAAATAATTGTTCCGATTAACGCTATCATCTTCTTTTAAAATAATATATCATATCCTTACCATATTTTAATGAGTTTACGGGAATCCTGTTAATAACAGGTGCCTTGTATCCTTCATTGAAGTTCTTATCCCCAACGATTACTCTTGCCTCATCCCACGCATTATCAATAATAAAATATTGTAATGTTCTGCTTCCTCCTTCAACAAAAACACTCTGTATACCTCTTTGATAGAGTTCTGTTAAGATATTCTTGGTACTTGTTTCATTGATTTTAATGTATTCAATGTTATTGGTTTTTTCACTTTTCAACCTATTGAAGACCAATGTCGGAGCTTCTTTTGAATAAATATTAAGTGACCCTCCAATTTGCAATTGGCTGTCTATTACAATTCTTATGGGGTTTCTTCCTCCATATTCTCGAACTGTAAGGGAAGGGTTATCATTAATTATGGTGTTCATACCAACCAGTATGCTCTGTTCTTCACTTCTCCATTTATGCACTATAGTTTGTGTTTCTGGAGCAGAAATCCAATTGATTTTTTGTTCTTTGTCTTTTCTCTCCTTGTCGAGAAACCCATCAAGTGTCTGTGCCCACTTCAATATTACATATGGCCGTTGTTTTTGATGGAAAGTAAAAAACCTTCTATTTATTTCTAGACATAAGTCTTGCAAGATTCCAACCTTTACCTGAACACCTGATTTTTTTAGCTTTTCAATTCCTTTCCCGCTTACTTTTGGGTTAGGGTCTTTTATACCAATGATAACTTCCGGGATGTCATATTTCAAGATAAGATCAACACAGGGTTTTGTTTTTCCTGAATGCGAACAAGGTTCGAGAGATACATACAGTTTGGCAGTTTTGAGTAGCTCTTTGTTTTGGACCTGATTAATCGCATTGACTTCAGCATGTTCTTTTCCATATTCTTCATGATACCCTTCTCCAATGATAAGTTCGTTATGCACAATAACACAACCAACCATAGGGTTTGGAGCGACCTCTCTCATTCCTTTAAGAGAAAGGTCAATACATCGCTGCATATACATCTTATCAGACATGATTCAAAGGTAGTGATTCTTTAAGATTATTGAAGTTAAAATGGTCCTCTTAAGCGGAATAATAATAAAGGGTGAGTCAGCGGGCTAAGGTTGTTTTGAAAGTGCTAGTTTGTAAATTCAATTTCTCCTTTTGAATTATACCAAACCGCCTCGATTCGATCTCCATTTTTGTAGATTTCTTTACTTTTTAATTGACCACTTGCGAAATAGGTGTTGTATTCACCATCATAATCCCCTTCAATAAATCTACCCGTTTCCCAAATAGTACCGTCATAATAATATTCAGTGTAAGTACCATTTTTTAAACCATTTAAAAATCCAGTTTTTACTGATATTTGGCCATTTCTGTAATATTCATAATACGGTCCATTTAGCGCATTGTTTTGATAATTTTCTTCTTCTTTTACCTTACCCGACTTGTAGTAGCTCATTTTATTAATAACCTGTTCTTGACTACCCCTTCCTACGTAGATTACAACAAGTTTTTTGTTCCCATTATCATATCTTTCTACTATTTCTTCTCTTTTAGTGGTGTTGTCAATAATTAGAGTCTCTTGCTTTCTATTTTCTAATACAGTAATTTCTTGCTTTAGTTTTGATAACTCTTGTTCGCAATCAGAGTTTTGACATGAAGTTATAAGGAATAGCAGTATAACAAGGGGTGATATATTGATAAGAAAGTGTTTCATTTAATAGTGATAGAAAGTTAGAAAAACTTGAAGAAATAAAAAAATATAATTTTCTTTTTTAAGCAAAAAGCTCAATAGACTTGATACCTATTGAGCTTTTCTAATCCCACAGCCATATGGGCTTGCGGTCTGGACGGGACTCGAACCCGCGACCCCCTGCGTGACAGGCAGGTATTCTAACCAACTGAACTACCAGACCATTAATTCCAATCTTTCGATTTTTGACAACAGTCAAATTAGGAAATGTTCTATCCTTTCAAAAAGGAAGTACAAAAATAAGCTTATTTTTTTGATTGTAAAGCACTTTTTATAAAAATCATTTGTAACAAAATGACTATTTTCAATTTTATATGCAGCACATGACGTTTCAAAAGATAATTTTTATTGTTTTTCTTTTTATTATGAACTCTTTTCGCGCTCAAGAAGTTGAAGTGCTTGAACACAAATCGCGGGTCGATATTTCAGAATTGAAAAGTTTAAACACCAAGTATAGAGAGTGCAATCTATCACTAATGCCTAATGGAAACACATTGTATTTTATGTCTACTCGATCAAGGTCACGTGGAAAAGGGATGGGAGATGGAGATATTTATCGTGTTGTAAAAATAGGAGAAGAGTGGGGTGAGACTGAGTTTGTTTCTCAAATTAATACCTATAGTGGCGAAGATGAACCTTCAGTTTCTTATGATGGCGAAAAAATTTATTTCCAAAGCTGGAAATCGGGTTGGGAAGGGACTGGAGGCCCATACTATGAAGCTACGATTGAAAATGGAATTCTGAAAAATATTCGAGGCTTGGGTGGTGGAATAAATCGTTTTTTCAGGCGAGAGTTTAGAGCGAATATGGGTTATGCTACCGATGGTATGGCCATTTCTCCAGATGGCAATTTATTTATTGTAGCATGTGGAAGGGATTATGACGGCAATATGAATCTTCATTACAGTATCAAAAAATTTGGAGTTTGGAGCTTTCCTGAATTATTAAATGTGAGCACAAGAGGTGATGAACGTTCAGTTTACATAGCTGCTGACAATCAGACGATCTATTTTTCATCTGATGGTCATGGTGGTTTTGGGGGCTTAGATATACTTAAAACGACATTTGATGGTATTACAACCGGTGACGTGACTAATATTGGTGAACCCTTTAACAGCAGTAAGGATGATATGGGGTTTGTAATCTCAGGTTTAGGAGAGGCAGCTTTTTTCGTAAGAGATCTGGATATTTATTATGCTGATTTGAGAACATTGAATGATTCCATTAAACCCAATTCATCTTGTTTGATATTTGGGCGTGTAACCATGAATAATTCACCTCTTGAATCAACAGTAGTTGTTAAAAGCAATGATAAAATACTCGGTACGGCTAAAACAGAAAGTAACGGAAAGTATGCACTATTTTTACCTCCATTGTTAGGTCTAACGAAGGTGTATGTTGAAGGAAAAAAGGATATTATGCCGCAAAATATTTCACCGAATTCAACAGGTAGATATAAAGAATATGAATTAAATTTTAGAGCTGAAGGAAGCCACAGTCAAGTAATTCCTATAGAAGATTCTGTGATTAAAAAACATAATTTGGATGATAAAAAAGAATATTCTGAGGAAGAAATTAAACCCGAAACAATAATTTATTTTGAATTTGATGAGTTTAATATTATTTCTGAAGAGATAGAAAAATTATTACAACTCCTTCCATTTATAAACCAAAGCTCTCTGATTTTCATTAATGGTCATACAGACCATGTAGGAAGTAGTGAATATAATATGAATCTATCCCGCAAAAGGGCAGAGGCAGTTCGGGATTGGATTATTGAGTTTACTGGGCTAACGACAAGTCAAATCGATGTCAGGTATAAAGGAGAATCCAAAACAATTAACTCAGGTTCTACACCAAATGAGAGGGCAATAAATAGACGGGTAAGAATTAAAGTGTTAAACCATTAATTCCGTAATATTTTACCGTATTTAACAATACTTTCAAGTCTTTCTAGTGTTTTCCGCTCTCTGCACAATTCCAAGAATGCTTTTCTTTCTAAGTCCAGTAAATATTGCTCTGAAACATTAGTATTTTCAGATAAGTCTCCTCCGCACAATACAAAACCAAGTTTCTCAGCGATAATTTTATCGTGTTCAGACATATATTTTCCAGAAAGCATGGAGTTCGCACCTACGTATACGATTCCAAGCCCTTCTTGACCAACAACGGTAATGTTTTTTTCTCTTTTTGGTGGGACATAACCTTTGTTTGCCATCTCGAGGCATGCCGCTTTTGCTCTTGTCAAGTGATGAGCTCTCGAAACAACTACTTCATCTATACCCTCTCTTAAATAGCCGTAATCGAAGGCTTCATATGCAGAAAGTGATACTTTAGCTTGTCCAACAGTTAAGAACCGATCTCTCAGACGGTTGATTTTAATGTCTCCCGCGTGAAGGTCTTCTGAAAGTCGTTTAGCAAACTCTTTGGTTCCACCGCCTCCAGGAATCAGTCCAACACCAAATTCGACAAGCCCCATGTATAATTCAGCGTGGGCTACAACTTTATCTGCATGTAGTGAAATTTCGCATCCACCACCTAGTGCCATATTGTGGGGGGCAACAACGACAGGAATATTAGAATATCTAATTCGCATAGTGGTGTCCTGAAATGCTTTCACGGCAAAGTTTAGCTCATCAAAATCTTGATCAGCGGCCATCATAAAAATCATTCCAACATTTGCCCCTGCCGAGAAATTTTGGCCAGTGTTAGAAATAACGAGTCCTTTATACTCGTTTTCTGCCATATCAATGGCTTTATTAATTCCTTGTAAGACTCCTCCACCTATTGTATTCATTTTCGTATGAAATTCAAGATTGAGAATTCCGTCTCCAACATGAACTAGCGTACAGTCTGAATTCCCCCAAACTTTGTTTTCATCTCTCAATGAATTTAAGTCTACCAAATCCTCAGTTCCAGGAATTACTTCATACGAATTTGAAGTCGTATCAAAATACATTCTTTTGCCATTTTCGGTCTTGTAAAAAGAGGTCATACCATTTGAGCGCATGGCTTCAATTGATGCACCCATCTTTTTATTGGCATCATTGATGAACTTAAGACCTTGTTCGTATCCAAATAAATCCCAAGATTCAAAAGGACCAAGTTCCCATCCAAATCCAGCTTTTAAGGCATCATCAATTTTATAATATTCTTCTGATATTTCGGGGATTCTATTCGAAACATAAGCCAGTAGTCCTCCAAAAATCTTTCTATAAAACTCACCTGCTTTATCCATGCCCATCACAAGCATTTTTGTTCGTTGCTTGAGGTCTTCAATAGGCTTGGCCATATCCAATGTCGGGAATTTAACTTTTGGAGCCGCCTCATACTCGAGTGTTTTTAAATTAAGAGCAAGAATTTTTCTTTTACCGTTTTCGTCTTTTTCTTTTTTATAAAACCCCTGTCCTGATTTGGATCCTAGCCAATTATTATCAACCATTTTCGCAATGTATTCAGGGAGTTCAAACAATTCTTTTTCTTCATCGTCAGGACAATTTTGTTTTAGGCCATTGGCTACATGAACCAAGGTGTCAAGGCCAACAACATCACATGTTCTGAATGTAGCAGACTTGGGTCTTCCTAAAATCGGTCCGGAAAGCTTATCTACCTCACTAACAGTAAAGCCCATTTCCTTTACCGCATGGAAAAGTGCCATGATTGAATAAACACCAACTCTATTTGCAATAAACGCCGGAGTATCTTTACATAAAACTGTTTTTTTGCCCAATATTTTAGAACCGTAGTCCATTAAAAAAGCCACTACTGCAGGATCCGTTTTTGGAGTGGGTATAATTTCTAATAGTTGAAGGTATCTTGGAGGGTTAAAGAAGTGTGTTCCACAAAAATGTTTTTGGAAGTCCTCGCTTCGACCATCCAACATCATATGAATCGGTATTCCTGATGTGTTTGATGATATCAAAGTGCCTGGCGTTCTGTGTTTTTCAACTTTTTCAAATAGATGTTGCTTGATATCTAGTCTTTCGATAATGACTTCAATCACCCAATCACAATCTTTAATTTTATGAAGATCATCATCAAAGTTTCCCGTCTCGATTCTTTTGGCGAATGATTTACTGTATATGGGAGATGGATTTGATTTGAGTGCAAACTGAAGTGAAGAATTAACAATTCTATTGCGAACTCCTTTATCTTCAAGACTAGCTCCTTTTTTCTTTTCTAGATCATTTAGCTCTTTGGGAGGCATATCCAATAAGATGACTTCACATCCAATATTTGCATAATGACATGCTATTCGAGAGCCCATTACACCTGAGCCTAAAACTGCGACTTTTCTTATAAATCTTTTCATTTCGTGTTTTTAAGATTTTGTATTTTTTTCTTTATCTACTTCTTCAATGGATAAATCTAATGCGTTCATTACATTGAAAAACCCTTTTATATCTCGTTCTTTAACTTTAGAGGAAATCTTTTCATTAAACTCAAGTAGGAAGTTTTTAACCATTCTTCGACTTTCAATGCCTTTAACTGTAAGAAATATATTGACCTTTCTTTTGTCCCCTTTAAAGTTTTTGCGTTCAATCAAACCGCTTTTCTCCATTGCGTTTAGCGTTCTTGAAAGCGAAGTTGGTTCCATACCCATTTTAGGTCCCAATTGAGTACTAAGTGTTCCTGACTTTTCTACAATCATGAGAATAAATCCAACAGACATCGTCATACCTTGGGTCATGGCTTTTTGATTGTACATTCGAGATACACGATGCCATGCATGCCGAATTAAAAAGTCCAGAAATATGATTTTTTTTTCACTCATTATGAGCATAAATTTAGTAAAAAATATTATGCATGCATAAAATTACCAAACTATTTTTGATATATAAACGGTGCCTTTCATTATCGCTACCATTATATTTTTCTGATTATAAACTTCTATTTGATATAAAGCAGTTTTGTTGCCTCGGTGAATTTCTATCGAATTGCTTTTCAGAAGATCTCCTTCTTTTACTTTTACGAGATGTGATATAGAAGTCTCAATACTAAAACTCTGAAGTCCATAGCTGTTCGCTGCAAAAGCAAGTGTCGAATCAGCTAAAGAATAGGCTATTCCACCATGTGCAATCGAAAACCCATTAAGCATTTCTTTTCTGATTTGACAAGACAAGCTACACTTGCCTTTCTCGATACTGTCAATTTTAATATCCATCCATGAGCTAAATTCATCTTTACTCATCATTATATGGACGATTTCTGCTGGTGATTTTATTTCATGTATGCGATCCATGACTTAAGGTTTAAGGTGTTTCTGATATAATCTATTTCAATTTCTGCCTCGTCTGAATCAAAATATGAGTTGAAAGAAACTCTGTAGATACCATTATGTTGAATTATTTTTGTCTCGCTATTTTGGTTTTCTAAAGCCTGAACAAATGATAGGGCGTTCTTTTCCTGTTCAAAGGATCCAATAACAATGTGAAAGAATCTTGGTCCCAATTCAATTGATTGCTCTTCAATGAGTTCAATAGATTCAACAGTTTTGATAATTACAGTATCTTCAATAAATTCAGTATCCTCAATGATATTTGCCTCTACATTTTCAAGATATTCTTCCTCAATGATTGAATCTTTTTTATTTCCATCGGAAACAATTACAGCCATTTGTTTCGGAACTTTATCTTTTCCCTCGCAAGCGTTGAACATAATCGGGGTGGATACAGCAAGTATTGATATCATGGTTAGTAACGGTATCCATATTCTTTTCTTCTTTTTATCGAATTCAGCTTTTTCTACAATCGGCTTTTTGCCTTCAGGTTTGACATAATTTAGTGGCATTACATCTAAATCATCATTCCACTGATCATTTTCAGAGTATTTTTTGGAATCCTTCTCGTTTTTCTTTTCGTCTTTAGCCATTTTTGAACAATTCATTAAAGTCGAAGGATCTGTCAAGACGTACACCTTTTTCTGTATTTTTTAGCGTACAGCATTCATTTACAGAGTCATGTTCAAGAAATAACACGTAATCATTTTTCTCAGCGAAAGATAAGAATGCGCCTTTTTCCTTTAAGGTGGTTAATGGTCGTGTGTCATAACCCATTACATAGGGCAGGGGTAGATGTCCAACACTTGGCAGTAAATCAGCCATAAAGACCAAAGTCTTGCCCTGGTATTTAATGTGTGGAATCATCATATTTTCTGTGTGCCCGTCAACAAATAAAACATCGATGTTGTTAAATACATTTTTGGTCAATTGGCCTTCATTTTTTATGAATTTCAACTGACCGCTTTCTTGAATGGGTAAAATATTTTCTTTCAAAAAAGAAGCTTTTTCTCTTCCATTTGGATTTACAGCCCATTCCCAATGGTTTTCTGTACTCCAATAGATGGCATTCTTGAAATTTGGGCGATAAGCATTTTTTTGTTCATTCCAAACTACAGATCCACCACAATGATCAAAATGTAAATGGGTAAGAAATACATCGGTAATATCATCTTTAGAAAAACCTAGCTTATTTAGATTCTTGTCTAAAGAGTCAGTCCCATGAAGATGATAATGAGAAAAGAACTTGTCAGATTGCTTATCCCCCATACCTGTGTCAATAAGCATTAGGCGGTCACCATCTTCTATTAAAAGACTTCTTAATGCCCATGAGCACATATTGTTTTCATCTGCTGGATTGGTTCTTGACCAAAGACTTTTAGGAACAACGCCGAACATGGCTCCACCATCTAATTTAAAGAACCCCGTATTTAAAACATGTATTTTCATGTGCTTTATGTAACTGAATAATCTTCAAAATCTTCCGTCATTTCTTGGTCCACTTGTTTCGTGACGGAAATAGGAATGTAATCTACTGAAACATTGGTTTTGTCAAGCCCAAAATCTTCAGCAGGTTTAAGACCTGTACTTTTCACAAATCGATATGCTTTAATGCAAATGTTTTGGAACCAAGTTAGATCATTGTCGGCAGAAACTCTCGAATTAATAACGACAAATTTGAAGTCAACTTCTTCAAATGTTCCCCGCACAGATTCAAATACGGTATCCCCACTTAATTCGTTTTTAGAAACCATTTTTCGTTGAATTTTACGCATCATATGTTCAAACTGATGTTCTTCCTTGAATCCAAGTTGAAGACTCACGTAATAACATGATTTATCAATGATTTGATTTACGGAGTAATGTACACCCCATGGTTCATTTTGAATGTCCAGATGTAAAAACCAGATTACATCTGCTTTTCGAGGTTTTTTCTTAAACAATGAATGAAAAACAGTAGTGTCTAACTTATTTGATGAGTTACTTCTTGTTGGAAACACGAGATTAGTAGCCTCGAAGGGTATTTTAGAATCAGCTTTAACAGCGGAAATAAGCTTTACAACTCGTTTCATAGGAACATATTCAGTAATACTGGTTCGAAGTACTCTTGCCTGATTGTACAGGTATAGTAAGATAAAGAATGTTGTTGCGAGAATTAGAGTAAACCATCCTCCGGAAACAATTTTCCCAAGATTCGATAATAAGAAAATACCCTCGATTAAAATAAAAAGAGAGAAAATGCTCATATAAATCACCCGGGCTTTTGGATATTTCACCATTAATAAGAAACCAAGGAGAATAGAAGTCATTACCATATCAATAGTAATGGCAAGACCATAAGTGTGCTCCATGGCACTAGATTTCTTGAATATGAAAATGACCATTAAGCATCCAAACATCAAAAACCAATTAATAAAGGGAATATAGATTTGACCTTTATTGTCGGTTGGATATTTCACTTTCAGGTTGGTCCATAGTTTGAGCTTAATGGCTTCATTCATTAATGTAAAAACACCCGTAATTAAAGCTTGAGAAGCGATTATTGTCGCTGCCGTAGCAATCACAATAGCAAAGGGCATCATACCATTAGGTACCATTGAATAAAAAACAGTCTCACTACCAGATAATGCGAATCCAGGAGATAGACATAATGCTGCTTGGCCCATGTAATTCATTACGAGTAAAGATGCTACGAATCCCCAGCTGACACGTATATTCCCTTTTCCACAATGACCAAGATCTGAATACAAAGCCTCGGCTCCAGTAGTACAAAGAAAAACTGAACCCAAAATCCAAAATCCTCCATCAATATTTGTTACCAGATTGACGGCGTACCAGGGATTGAGTGCTTTTAAAACGATGGGGTTGTCAATGATTTGAATGGCACCTAAATAACCCAAAAAAGAAAACCAAACTACCATAAATGGTCCGAAAAACTTACCTATAGTAACTGTTCCAAATTGTTGTACGGTAAAGAGTAAAATGACAATGCCTACGATAATGGGAATCACATGGAGCTCTGGATAAATGTTATTGATGCCTTCGACCGCAGAGGATATTGATATCGCGGGAGTGATGAATCCATCGGCTATTAGGGTAGAGCACCCTATTAATGCTGGAATTATAATCCATCTGTATCTTCTTTCCTTTAAAAGGGCAAATAAGGCAAATATTCCTCCCTCTCCCTTGTTGTCCGCATTCAATGCGAAATAAATATACTTGAATGTGGCAATTAATAATAAGGTCCAAATTACACATGATAGCCCCCCTAAGATAAAGGCTTCATTAATATTTTTACCACCACCTGTGATGGCTTGAAAAACATAAAGGGGAGAAGTCCCAATATCTCCAAACACAATTCCGGTGCTTATCAGTATTCCGGCAAAAGTTATTTTACTTACGTTTGAGTCGCTCATTAAATAGTGTTGTTACAAAATTAATCGAAATTTTTAACAATGAATGTCATTCAATAGGGTAAAAAAAAATGAAAATTAAGCTATATTTGCAAGCGAAATGCCCACGTGGTGAAATTGGTAGACACGCCATCTTGAGGGGGTGGTGCCGTAAGGTGTGCTGGTTCGAATCCAGTCGTGGGCACTTTTATGATTAAAAAAATCTTATTTTTTAGCATGCTAAATAAGTACATAAAACACTAATTATGAGTATATTTAAGGCTATAACATTAATCTTTTGTTTATCTGTAATTTTTTCTTGTTCAAGTGATTTGCCTTTGGACGAAAAATTCGAAAGTAAAGTAGAAAAAGAAAAGAAAGAAAAAGAAAAGAAAGAAAAAGAGAATGAGCAATCTCTGAATAAAGGGAATCTGTTTCTGGAGAATAACAAGAAAAACACACAAGTTCAAGTTACAGCATCGGGACTTCAATACGAGGTGTTGAGAGAAGGGCTTGGACCAAAACCAGGCCCAATGGATCGTGTTAAGGTTCATTACCACGGAACGACACCCAGTGGAGAAGTCTTTGACAGCTCTGTTGATCGAGGTCAGCCTGCTGAATTTGGATTGAATCAGGTCATCAAAGGTTGGACCGAAGGTCTTCAGTTGATGAGTGGAGGAGCAAAATATAAATTTTATATTCCTCAAGAATTGGCATATGGTGCCAACCCTCAGCCCGGAAGTATAATTGAGCCCTATATGCCTTTGGTTTTCGAGGTAGAGTTACTGGAGATATTGGATGGCCCAGTAATTAAAAATGTTGAAAAAGCTCCATTAACATCCATGAAATTTGACAAGATGAAGCATGATTTCGGTAATGTCAAAGCTGATACAGACAACAAAACCTATTTTACGGTTACCAATACTGGAAATAATCCACTCATCATTGAATCGGTAAAGGCAAGCTGTGGATGTACCACACCTTCAAAGCCTGAGAAACCTATAATGCCTGGAAAAAGTGATAAAATTGAGGTTGTTTTTCATCCAAAAGAGAATCAATTAAAAGAGCAAAAGAAAACCGTAAGGGTAGTTGCTAATACTACTCCTGGCGAATTGGTCCTGAATGTGCGTGCATTTGTTGAGAAAAAATAAAAGGCCTTACTCTTCTTCGAAGTAATTCAAATCCTTTCCAAAAGTTTCTTGGAGTCGACTCAGGCTATACAGCGCCAGGGAAATAAAAATCAATCCTACTATTAAGGCGGACCAAGCATCTCCGCAGTTCAGCGCTATTAAAAATGCGAAACTAGGCATAATGAGATTGACAGATCCTCTTACAAAATTTGGAATGGTATTGGCTGTTGTGGATCGAATGTTTGTACCGAACTGTTCTGCTGCCATGGAAACAAACAAGGCCCAATACCCTGTAGATACACCCAATAGAAAACATACGAAGTAGTACGTTTCAGCAGAGATCCCATTCATAAAAAATAAAAAGTTTATTACGAGTATAAGCGTAAATGTCAAATAAATTGCGATAACTTTTTTTCTACTTTTAAGAAGTTGGCTCAGTAATCCTGAGATTAAATCTCCAATGGAAAGACCAATGTAAGTATACATGATTGCTTTACCGTTAACGAGATTGTTAATACCTAGTAAGGGTGCAAAATTATCGCGTGAATTCATAATTAAAAGCCCTACAACAAAATAAATTGGAATTCCGATAATGATGCAATGAATGTACTTTGTAAGATTCTCCTTGTTTAAAAAAATAAGTTTTAGATTGCCTTTAGAAACATTTTTATTCTCAGACATTTTTTTAAAAAATGAAGATTCAATCGTTCCAACCCTGAGCAAGAGCAGCATGATTCCTAGTAATCCTCCCACAATATATGTTACTTGCCAATTCTCAAATTGATAACCAAAGGTTTCAAAAATAAAATCCCCTATCAGGGCACCTTTTTCATATACGTAGTAAGCTACAACTCCGCCAAGGGCGCCAAAAGTTACTATAATCATCGTCCCGTAACCCCTATTTTCTTTTGACATGAGTTCTGAAACCAAGGTAATACCTGCTCCTAATTCCCCAGCTAAACCGATTCCGGCAATAACACGAACAATTGCATAACTGGTTATATCTGTAACAAATGCATTAGCAAGATTTGCTATGGAGTACAAAAGAATGGAGCCAAATAATACTTTCAACCTTCCTTTTTTATCTCCAAGAATACCCCATAATAAACCTCCAATTAACATTCCCCACATTTGCATATTATACAAAAATTTACCCGTAGAGGATTGTTCTTCAGCACTATAACCATTCATAATTGAACTGACACTTTCACTTTTAACTACTCCAAAAAGTACCATGTCATAGATGTCCACAAAATAACCCAACGCTGCAACAATGATTAAGATGATTACTTTTTTGTCAGGACCATTACTATTTCCATTCATGTAACTAAATTAAAATTTTTGATTAAATAAAAATCCCATTTTTATGAAAGGAAAACCAATTCCTAATGTTTTTTCTACTTACTTTTATTTAAAATAAAGACAATGGTTCGAAACTTATCTGAAGAAGCTTCAATTCTAGGTCAATATATGGCCGAAATTAGAGATGTAAATATCCAGCGTGACCCCATACGCTTTCGTGCTAATCTGGAAAGAATAGCAGAAATTCTGGGATATGAAGTTTCAAAAAAAATGAATTATCGCGAAATAGAGGTAGATACACCATTAGGGAAGTCAACAGAATTCAAGCTTACGGATGAACCCGTATTAATTACAATACTTAGAGCTGGACTTGCTATGCATAACGGTTTATTAAGAACGTTTGATAGAAGTGATAGTGCTTTTGTATCTGCATATCGAGAACATACTTCGCCGGAAGAATTTAAAATACATGTAGAGTATTTGGCCGCTCCAATTCTTGATGATCGTGTTTGGGTAATATCAGATCCTATGTTGGCTACGGGACGGTCTATGGTAAATGTTTACAATGCATTACTTAAATTTGGTAAACCCAAAAAAGTATATGTTATCGTTTCTATAGCCACGCCCCAAGCCATCGAGCTGGTTCAAAAAAACCTACCTTCTGATGTTGAGATTTGGACGGGCGCTATCGATGCAGAGCTAACCGCTGAATCCTATATTGTTCCTGGTTTGGGGGATGCAGGTGATTTGGCTTATGGAGTAAAAGTTTAATTTATGAATTGGGGAGCATATAGCGCATTGTTTGGTCTAGCAACTTTCAAATTTATGTTTGCTGCTTTTCCTGGTCCAGCCTTGAATATTTCATTTATAGAAACCTATATTTCTATTGTATTAGGAGGGACATTAAGCTCTGCGGTGTTTTATTTTGCAAGTGATTATTTTATGCTTAAATCCAACCAGAAGCGCAAACGGAAGATCAACCAACTTCTTCTTGAAGGAAAGGAGATACCGTTTAAACCCAAGTTTACAAGGGTCAACAAGTTTATTATCTTTTGTAAGCATAAATTTGGCATGTATGCCATCTGCTTTTGGGCTCCGTTTTTTTTATCTGTTCCACTCGGAAGTATTGTAGTAGCCAAATTCTATGGTAAACTGAATTATACCTTTTTATATGTTTTCTTTGGAATGCTCATAAATGCAAGTCTCACCACGTTTTTAGCCTATGTCATTTTCCAATAAACATATTTTTTTTGATCTGGATAGAACACTTTGGGATTTTGATGAGAATTCAAAAGAGGCCTTAAAACAGATCATTGTTCATTATCAATTGAATCTTGTTTTTGGTTCTTTTGATCGTTTTTATAGAGCTTATGAGAAACACAATTCAAGATTATGGGGGGAATATGGAAAAGGAAATTTACAAAAAGACATTTTGCGGTTTGAGCGGTTTAATGCGACTTTAAAACAATTCGGAAAAGATGATGTGTCATTGGCTAAAAAAATGGGTGAGATGTATGTTGAAATTTCTCCCCGTCAGACCAGACAATTCCCAAATACAAAGGAAGTTCTAGAAGAATTAAAGGAGATGGGCTATCATCTTCACATCATCACAAATGGTTTTGAAGAGGTTCAGTATATCAAGCTAGAAAATTGTGGCTTAAGGGAATACTTTGATGTTATTGTATGCTCTGAGGCGGTTGGTAAAAATAAGCCGGCTCTTGCGATATTTAATTATGCATTAGAACAGGCCAATTGCATAGCCGAAAATGCAATGATGATTGGAGATGATTATATTGCTGATGTTTCAGGAGGCTTAAAAGCGGGTTTACAAGCCATTTTGTTTGACCCACATTTACGCTCTACTGAGAATTATGAATTCACTATTCAAAACCTTAATGAGCTGCCCTTATTGGCTACAAAGCTTCTCCGTATATAGATTTAAGTGTTTTCTTGCCTCATTTTTTCGTAAAGAATAATACCTGTAGCGACACTCACATTTAAGGATTGAATCTCACCATGCATGGGGATTTTAGCTCTGACATCAGACAAGTTAATCAGATCAGATGTAATTCCATTCTCCTCTGAGCCCATTATGATTCCTACGGAACCTCTTAAGTTGATGTCTTGTAGTGGCAACGATGATTTTTCCGTACAAGCAATAAGTCTTATACCTGATTGTTGTATGTAGAACAACGTATTCTTAAGGTCATCCGTTTTACATACAGGGATCCTGCTCAATGCTCCAGAGGAAGTTCTTACAGCATCTGACGATACCAAAGCAGATCCTTTAGAAGGTATCAGAATGGCATCCACTCCCTGACACTCAGCTGACCTTGCAATGGCTCCAAAATTTCTAACATCTGTTATTCTGTCTAATATCAGAATATTCACCTTTTGCTCTTTTTCCATCCATTGGTCCACAAGAGTCTCAATATTTTGATATTCAATTGGCGTTACAAATGCAATTATCCCTTGATGGTTTCCAGAAGTCAATTTGTTCAACTTCTGAATTGGTACATATTGAATGTTGTAATCTTTTCCGGCCAGAATTTCTTTCAGTTCTCGAAAATGTTCTTTTTCAATTCCTTTTTGAATTAATATTTTGTTTAGTTCCTGTTCCGACTTAATGGCCTCAAGTACAGGGTGTAATCCAAAGATGACATCCTTTTTTTCCTTTCTTGGATATTTGTCTCTTTTTTCTTCCATCTATGTGAATTTATATTCAATTTGAACATTATTTTTTAAAGTAAGCTCAACAGGGCAACTTCGAGCGGCTTCAATAACCTTTTTCAATGTGGCCTCATCCCAATTATTTTCGGATAACTTCATTTCAATAATAATCTGATCAACCTTCCTTGGATTATTTCCCATTAATTTTTGTACGCTCGCTTCACAATTCTCAAAAGTGATTTTGTTTTTATTGCAATAAATCCCGATAATGGTTATTGCACAAGAAGCCAGTGATGTTACTAAAATATCCGTAGGAGAAAATGCTTCACCCTTTCCGTTGTTATCGGTAGGGGCGTCCGTGATAAAAGTATCACCTGATTTTAAATGTTTACAAGCAGTGCGTAAATTTCCTAAATAAGTAACTTCTGATATTTGCATCCATGTTCAATTATGTCGCGAAGTTACGCTATTTCATAGCATTGAGAACAATTTCCAAGGAAAAATGACTTCCGTATTGTTTTACTTATCTTTAACCCTCAAATAATAGCTTCTATGAAAATCGCATTATACATTTTTATCTTACTAACATCTGTTTTCTCTTACCATTCTCAAAATGAAATGAAATACAAAACAAATTCATCTTCACCCGAATGGATTAAATCGATGTATCAAGAAAACCCAAATCCAGGAGCGGTCATAAATCAATATGAGGTCTATTATTCAACACATGATTTTATAAGAAATGAGCACACTCAATACTATAAAAGATGGCTCAGGTCAATAAGTCGAGAGGTTTCTTTTGATGCGAACTCTGATGCGGGAAAGGCTTATATGAAAAAATCAAGAAGCTTAAAAGCTATGAAGGATGAAAACGCTGAATGGTCTTGTATCGGGCCTTTTGATTTTGACATTGATGCAGCTAGCCGAAGCTATGCACCAGGAGCCGCTCATGTTTATACGGTGAAACGTTGCTTGAGTAATCCCAATATTATGTATGCAGGTACGGCAACAGCTGGAATGTGGAAGTCTATTGACGCAGGGTTGAGTTGGAGCTTGACAACAAGGGATTTGGTCTTAAATGGAATTTTTGCCATTGAGATAGACCATAGCAATCCGGATATCGCTTTTTTCGAAAGTGGAGGCAGTGTCTACAAAACTATTGATTCAGGAGTAAATTGGTCAATTATTGGAGATGCCATATTTCAATCTCAATCTCATGGAGTAAAAGACATTGTAATGTCGCCAGATAATTCTAATGTTATCTATTTGACTTCAAATAATGGGTTTTACAGAACTGTAGATGGTGGTAGCAATTGGACTGAAATTATGTCTGGAGAGTTTCAAGAGATAGAAATAAATCCTGCCAATTCTAATATGATTTACACGATAAAAGTGGTCGGGGATTATACAGAGTTTCATAAAAGTATAGATGGAGGATTGACGTTTACAGCTCAAACAAATGGATGGCCAAGTCCTCAACAGTCGGGAGATCATCAAAGAAGGGTAGAAATTGCAGTAACGCCTGCAGATCCAAATTTAATTTACGCGAATGCAACGGGATCAGCCAATGGAGGAAGTGGAACCTATGGCATTTATTTATCTTCAGATGAGGGCGCGTCTTGGACCTTTCAGTGCTGTGGTTCACAACCCGCTGGACCTCCATCACTAACGAACATAAACATGATGGGATGGGACAAGGAAGGCGAGGACGATGGAGGACAATATTATTATGATGTTGGACTTGCGGTTGACCCTGTAAACCCATTAAAACTGCACTTAGGTGGAGTCAACCACTGGGTTTCTGAAGATGGAGGAGTCACTTGGGTGTGTCCCGCTAAATGGTCTGAACCAGCTCTTGACGAATATGTACATGCCGACATTCATGACATTCGTTTTTTTGGTACAGAATTATGGATTGCTTGTGATGGTGGAATTTTCAAATCTACGGATGGAGGAGCTCATATTGATAAAACAATGGTCGGAATTGAGGGTACGGATTTTTGGGGATTCGGAGCAAGTCCACAAAGTGATGTCATGCTCGGCGGCTGTTATCACAACGGAACTCTATTAAAAGACAATGATACCTATATCAACGACTGGATTTGTACGGGAGGTGGTGATGGTGTTCGTGGATTTGTCAATTTCGGAGACGACCGAATTGCTTATGACGACTACGAAGGGCGCTATCTTTCCGGAGACCGAACAGTAAATATAAATGGTTTTCAATTTGATTCACTCCCAAATGCATCATATATTTTTGGAGAATCATCCACTATGGAATGGGATCCAAGAAACAACAAATACATTTATTTAGGACGTGGAACAAACCTTATAAAAACTGAAGACAATGGAATGTCTTATGATTTGGTTTACGCGTTCGACCATCGTGTTATGAATATTGAATTGTCTCGAGCGAATCCAGAAGTAATGTATTTGGCTACCTATGAAAGTTGGTGGGGAGCAAAAAAAATATGGAGAACAGGAGATGGGGGTGCGTCATGGACAGACGTAACACCACCAACATCCCTTTTAAATGGCCAGGAATGGGTGCCCTTTGATATTGCTGTAAGTGCAAGTGATGAAAATGTGGTTTGGGCAGCAAGAATCTCTCAGTATGGAAACACAAACCTTAACAATCGAATGGTTTTTAAATCAACAGATGGTGGAGTCAATTGGGTCAATTATTCTAGTTCAACTCTTGACGGAGAGGTCATAACGAATATCGAGCATCAGAAAGGAACTGATGGGGGGGTATATATTGGCACAAGAAGGACCGTATATTATCGTAATAATTCCATGAATGAGTGGGCTTTGTTTAATAACAACCTTCCTTTAAGCTCAATGTCAACAAAGCTTGTCATTAAATACAAAGACAGACTTCTTAGAAATGCTACGAATAGAAGTGTTTATGAGGTGGAATTGTATGAAGATTCGGAGCCAATCGCTCAGATAGCAGCAGATAAGTTTAAGGTATCGTGTTTGGACAATCAGGTTCAGTATATCGATAATTCGGTATTGTCATCGATGAATCCAACCTGGTCTTGGACTTTTACAGGTGGAATACCAGCGTCCTCAAATGAACAGAATCCTATGGTGCAATATGATGCACCTGGATTTTATAATGTTTCATTAACAGTAACAGATGATTTTGGTACAAGCACTCAATCTTATTCTATGTTTATAGAGTATGAAGAAACGCTTGCTCCACTTGATGTGATTGAAGATTTTGAATTGGGTATTACGGATTTCTGGACCCAGTACAATGCGAATAATTCATATGGATGGTCGCCGTTTTATACAGAAAACGGCCCAGATTGTGATGCAACAAATTGTGTAATGATTGATCATTTCTCGATAAGCCAAGTAGGTGATGAAGCAGAATTGATGACACCAAAAATTGATTTAACTAATGCCGTTAGTGCTTATTTAGAATTTGATTATGCTTATACAAAGTGGGGAGGTTCTTATGAAGATGGTTTTAGAATAGATGCAAGTACTGACTGTTGGGAAACTTATGACACCCTGTTTTATGCTTTTGGAGATGATTTAATAACTGTTCCAAGTACAAATGATGAATGGTTCCCTCAAGACTGTGCAGATTGGGCTGTCGACAACTTTATTGATTTATTTCCTTATGTTGGTCAGAATGTGGCCATTCGATTTGTAGGTATTAATGGTTGGGGCAATAACTTTTTTATGGACAACATCAATGTTTCAGGCCAGCTTAGTGGTGTTGATCAATTGGATTTGCCATTTTCAGTTTATCCAAATCCAAACAAAGGTTCCTTTACCATTTCTCATGAATTAAAAGATCCTTTTATCAAGATCTTATCTCCTGATGGACGGATCGTATGGTATGCCAACATTACTTCACAAAAACAAGTTGTAGAACTTAATGTAAGTCCTGGAGTATACCTTGTCCACGTTAATGATGGTTCAAAAACGTATTTGGAAAAAATCACAATCCATTAGATATCATTCATCAATCTTATAAATTTTTACTCAAAATCAAATGATCACATGAAATTTTTAAGCTTATTATTTTTTACGGTTGCCTTAAGTGCTTGTGCACAGGAAAAGAATTCAATTGATGCAAGTACTGTGTCCAATTTGAAATTCAGACTGGTAGGGCCAGCTCTTACATCTGGAAGAGTTTCTGACCTTGCCATACATCCTTCTAATACAGATACTTGGTATGTCGCTACAGCATCTGGAGGATTATGGAAAACTGAAAATCATGGCATTACTTTCAATCCGATTTTTGATTCATATAGTTCTTATTCGATTGGCTGTGTTGAAATAGCTCCTTCAAATCAAAATACGGTTTGGGTAGGAACAGGTGAAAATAACAATCAGCGTTCAGTATCCTATGGAGACGGCGTGTATAAATCTGTTGATGGTGGAAAATCTTTTCAGAATATGGGCTTAAAAACCAGTGAGCATATAGGAGGAATTGTTATCCATCCCAATGATGAAAACACCATATGGGTTGCAGCCTACGGTCCACTTTGGAGTGGAGGAGGAGAAAGAGGTGTTTACAAATCTACAGATGGAGGAGAGACTTGGAAACGTACACTGGATATCTCGGAGCATACTGGAGTTGCAGAAGTACATTTGGATCCTTCTGACCCCAATATTTTATATGCTTCTGCGCATCAGCGCAGAAGGAGAGAATGGACTTTTATCAGTGGAGGACCAGAATCAGGCCTCTATAAATCTGTTGATGGTGGAGAAACGTGGAGAGAAATCAATAAAGGATTGCCTTCGGGTTATATGGGGAGAATTGGTTTGGCTGTTTCCCCAGTTGATCCGAATGTGGTTTACGCCATCGCAGAGGCTAGATATGGTAAAAATGGCTTTTATAAATCAACCAACAAAGGAGAAAATTGGAGCAAGCAAAGCAGTTATTCAACCAGTGGAAATTATTATCAGGAAATTTTTTGTGACCCATTAGATGTGGATAAGATTTTTTCAATGAATACTTATTTACACCATTCAGAAGATGGAGGAAAAAATTTCAAACGAACAGGGGAGAAAGGTAAACATGTGGATAACCATTGCATTTGGATAGATCCATCAAACACAAATCATTGGATCGTCGGGTGTGACGGAGGTGTTTATGAAACATACACGCACGCCAAAGAATGGCGTTATTATGCCAATATTCCCATCATACAATTTTATAAAGTAGCAACTGATAATGATGCGCCTTTTTATAATATATATGGAGGTACTCAAGACAACAATTCAATGGGAGGACCATCAGCTACATTAAATGCTTCAGGTATACTCAATTCAGATTGGTTCATCACGAATGGCGGAGATGGTTTTGAGTCTGCGACGGACTGGGAAAACCCAAATATCACCTATGCTCAAGCCCAATATGGTTGGATTGTACGATACGATAAAGCTTCAGGTGAGAAAGTGCCCATTCAACCTATGCCAGGAGATGGTGAAGCGGCATACAGATGGAACTGGGATTCACCACTGTTGGTTTCACGCCACGATGCATCCACCATTTATTTTGCCGCGAACAAGTTATTTAAATCAACAAATAGAGGAGATGAATGGAATACGATTTCTCCTGATTTGTCTCGTCAATTAGATCGAAACAAGCTTCCTGTTATGGGACAGGTTTGGACGATGGATGCCGTTATGAAGAACAAGTCAACGACCATTTATGGAAACATTGTAGCTTTAGACGAATCTCCATTACAACAGGGCCTTTTGTACGCTGGAACAGATGATGGACTGATTCAGGTTACGACTGACGATGGAAAGTCTTGGTCAAGAATCGACAAGGTAAAAGGAGTTCCGGAACGAACAAAAGTGAATATGCTTACGGCGTCCTTGCATGATAAAAACGAAGTGTTTGTGGCATTTAATAGCCAGCGTGATGGTGATTTTACGCCATACCTGCTTCGTTCAACGAATCAAGGTAAATCTTGGGAGTCTATTTCGTCAAATCTTCCTGATAGAGGAAATGTTTACTGTATTAAACAAGATCATGTAAATCCAGATTTACTTTTCGTAGGAACTGAATTTGGAGCTTTTTTCTCCATTGATAAAGGGGAAAGCTGGACAAAGCTTGGTGGCTTACCGACGATTGCAGTTTATGACTTAGACATTCAGCAAAGAGAAAATGATTTGGTTGCCGGAACTTTTGGTCGAGGATTTTATGTTTTGGATAATTATGCGCCGCTAAGAACAATGGGTAGTGAAGTCTTAGAAAAAAAAGCCCATTTATTTGACATCAAGGATGCTCTATTGTATGTGCCAGCAACTCCTTTGGGAAGTAGGGGTACAGGTTCGCAGGGACATGGTTTATGGTCTGCAAAGAATCCGTCTTATGGCGCTACCTTTAGTCTTTATTTGAAGGGTGTTGATCAATCTCTAAAATCAAAGCGTCAGAAAAAAGAAAAAGAACTCGAAAAGAATGGGGAAGCTGTATTTTATCCTTCATTTGAGGAAATTCGGGCAGAAGACTTGGAAGAAAAAGCCCAGCTGATCTGGCAAATATTTGATGGAGAAGGAAATGAAATCAGAAGAATGAAATCAGCTCCATCTAAAGGCATCGTAAGACAAACCTGGGATTTAAGAACCAACAATACCAACCCAATCGGCTCCGGAGGAAGTGGGTTTCTTGTGACGCCAGGAGAATATATGGTCAGTGTCGTATACTTAAAGGATGGAAAATCTGACCTTCTAATAGACAAACAAAAGTTTACCATTAAGGGCTTGAACAATCAAACATTGATTGCCCAAAATCCTGAAGAGCTTAAAACATTCAGAGCTGAAGTGGCAGAACTGAATCGACAGGTAAGTGGAACTGAAAAGGTAATGAAAGAAACCAAAGAGAAGGTTGACATTATTGAAAAGGCATTACTAGGGTATCCAAATACGGACCTCAATTTAATGGAGTCTATCAGAAACATGAAAGTCACATATAAAGATTTAGAAGTAATGATGTGGGGAGACAATGCTCGTTCATCTAGAGATTTTGAGACCGTACCGAGTATTTCAGGAAGATTGGGAATGGTGGGCTATCAGCTATATCAAAACACCACAGGTGTAACCAATACGCATCGCTCAAATAAGAATATTGCCGAGAAGCAATACAAAGAACTAAAAAGCAAGCTGAACCAAGTTATCTCATATCTTGATGCTGTTGAGAAGAAATTGGATGGAGTCATTCCGTATACAAAAGATAAAGGAGACGACTGGAAAGAGGACTAAGCCTCTGCTTCTTCCAGTTTTTTTATTTCTTCTAATATTTGATTGGCTTCAGCGGTCAATCGATCACTTTCTGTTCGATTGCTGGTTGACATTTTGTAGGCTTGCTCGAGTTTTTTCTTATACTGGTCGTTGAGCTTTTCCTTTTTACTTTTTCTTGTGAAGAATCCCATGATTTTTTTTATTTAAAACACGCGCAATCTAAATTATGTTCAAATATAAAAAAAGGGATCTCATTTAAGTGATCCCTTT